>ERZ791740.52-NODE-52-length-126109-cov-6.093396_pt1 | contig 126109 bp, 118 predicted proteins | sample MGYA00510041_ERZ791740 | MGnify/ENA primary metagenome ERZ791740 (study PRJEB30046, sample SAMN00791959) | human gut metagenome | study: EMG produced TPA metagenomics assembly of the A metagenome-wide association study of gut microbiota in type 2...
ATATCTACCACAAAACAAGGTATGTTCTAACTCCACAAACCCTAATTTGTATAGATATTATTTAATATGATAAATAAAAGGAGTACAACCAATGTACTCCTTTTTCTTATTACGCTATAAAACTATAAAGTTATATAATCACACAAACTTATTTAAGTTTTCATTATACTCATAATCTATTGTGGAAAGTTTAGAAGTGATTTCATCCTTATCCACACACAAAGACTTACATAATTCTGATAAAGAACTATAATTATCTCTTAACTGAGTATTTACATATGATAACAAAATCATAGGGTCGTTTGGTAAAGCCATTTCTTTCTCTTCTTTCTTATTCAAATTATAATATTATTTTAACTGATAATTAAATATTTTACAATACTATAACAAACAAAAAAGGAACTGAAAAACAGTTCCTTTTTCACAAAATTTAATTTTTATTCACTTCTTAATGCAATTACAGGGTCTTTCTTTGCTGCCTTTTTAGCCGGAATTAAACCACCTATTAAAGTAAGAAGAACACTGATTACAACCAGCACAATACCTGCTACTATCGGAATTGTAGCATTAACATCAGTTGTACCCATTAATGAATGGATAATTGCATTTGACGGTATCAAGATAAGCTCACTTAAGCCTATACCTATAATACCTGAACACAAGCCTATAATAAATGTTTCTGCATTAAATACCTGACTGATATTTCGTTTTGATGCACCGATTGCCCTTAGAATACCGATTTCCTTTGTTCTTTCAAGTACAGAAATATAGGTAATAATACCAATCATAATTGAAGAAACAATTAATGATACTGCAACGAAAGCAATTAGAATGTAGGAGATAACATTGATAATTGTTGTAACTGAGGACATAAGAAGTGCTACATAGTCGGTATAGCTGATTTTATCCTTTTCCCTAGCACCGTTATTATAGTTATCTACTGCTGTACGGATACCGTCTTTATCTTCAAAGCTATCTACATAAATATTAATTGAGGATGGTGTAGCTAAGTCAACAACACCAAATTCTTTCATATTATCATCGTAGCTACCAGGTGAAATATAGGTATCATAAATATTTAGCATTACCTTATCATCAGGATTATTCTTTACAAACTGGTCTAGAGAAGAGGCTAGTTGTTCTTCTGTTAGGTTAGCAAGTTGACTTTGCATTTGCTTATCGTTACCATAAACCGAATTCATAATATTCTTGCAAAGTTTTGCTTTTTCACTAACACCTAAACCATTAAGATACTTTTTAGCATCGGCAATTTTTTCTTTTTTGCCATCAGGTGCAAATCTCATATTACTAAGAATGTTAACATCCTTAGACTTTTTCTGAGCCTTTACAACATCACTTTTATTTGTATAGTCAATGATATATTTTGTCAGTGCCTGAGTATATCCTACAGGCTGACTGATAATTCTGTTGTCTGAGTCTTTAAGTCTGATAACACCGGAAATTTTTAGTTTAATAGCGTTATTCTTTAGAATTTTGTTCATTTTCTGGTCATCATCAGAAATATTCTTGTATGTGCCGTTACTTGTTTTTTCGTAGTAATCACAAGCAGGAATTAGATAGAAACTATGTTTACAAGCATCTTCATATGACCATTTTGAAGTATCGGGATTTACCTTTTTGCCTTTGTTGATTTCATCCATATACTTTTCATATTCTTTAGCAGGTAGAAGTCCCAGCTTATACAAATCAGTTGAACGAATTTCATTGTTGGTATCTAATACTAAAACAACTTCATTGTACTTTTCAGGATAGTGACCGTAAAGCAAATCATAATTTTCTTTAACTGCACCACTTACTAGGTTGTCACCTTTTCCCGGCATTAGTTCAGAAAAACCGTTTTTGCTGCCACCCATCATACTTGTCATTTGACTACTCATACTAGTCATTTGGCTAAAGGTATTATTTGAGTTGTCTTTTTCTGTCTTAAATGAACTACCGTCAGAATTAACTAACTTTTTGTTAGGGTCATAAGAATACACACCAAAAGAAGTATCGTAGGAATATACAACACCGTTTTCTCCAATGTACTTATTAATTTCACTGTCTTTATCATCAATGTATTCCTTGAATTTTGTTAGGTTGTTTTCACTGACACTACTTGTCATACTTGAAGTCATTTCAAGGTCTGTGGTGTTGGAATAAACCTTATCTTTCTTATGGTCAACATTTTCTTTTTCTACTGCTGCACTTTGACCGTCATTCATAACACTTGTTAAGTCCATATCTTGAGCATTAATAGTTATAGGGTATGAGGTCATAGTGTCTTTCTGTACATCGGCAATATAGTTATTTACACCATTTGACAAAGCAAGGATAAGTGCAATACCAATAATACCGATTGAACCGGCAAAGGAAGTCAGTAAAGTTCTGCCTTTCTTTGTCTTTAGATTGTTAAAGCTAAGTGCAAGAGAAGTGAAAATTGACATTGAGGACTTACCCATATTTTTATGTTGTGGCTTTTCTACCTTTGACTTTTCTACAACATAAGGGTTAGTGTCATCTGTGATTTCACCATCCTTTAGTCTTACAATTCTGTTGGCATATTCTTCTGCAAGTTCAGGGTTATGAGTAACCATTACAACAAGTCTGTCCTTGGCAACTTGCTTTAGCAATTCCATAACCTGAATACTTGTTTCTGTATCCAAAGCACCTGTAGGTTCATCAGCTAATAAAATATCAGGGTTATTAACTAAGGCTCTTGCAATAGCAACTCTCTGCATTTGACCACCTGACATTTGGTTAGGCTTCTTATGAATTTGGTCACCTAGACCTACTTCTTCAAGTGCTTTCTTTGCTCTTTTTCTTCTTTCTGACTTTGAGATACCTGAAATAGTTAGGGCAAGTTCTACATTAGAAAGTACAGTTTGATGAGGAATAAGGTTGTAACTCTGGAAAACAAAACCGATTGTGTGGTTACGGTAAGAGTCCCAATCCCTATCCTTATACTTTTGAGTAGAAATACCGTTGATAATCAAGTCACCACTATCGTACCTATCAAGTCCACCGATTACATTTAGCAATGTAGTTTTACCTGAACCACTAGGTCCAAGAATAGCAACAAACTCATTGTCACGAAGTGTTAGGCTAACATTCTTTAGTGCTTGTTGTACTAAGTCACCTGTCACATACTTTTTGCTTATATTTTCTATTTGAAGCATATAATACCTCCATTCTTGCAAAACAAATAAAGTCATTGACTATTAAATCAATGACTTCATTATAACATATTACCACACTTTTACAATATATATTCTTAAATGAATGTATATTATTTAATTATTCAACAGTATAACCTTTGTCTACTACTGCTTTCTTTAGTACATCTTCGTTTACTTCTTTTGAAAGAGTAACTACTGCTGTACCACTTTCGTGACTTACTTCAGCAGAAGTAACACCATCAATGCTTTCCAAAGCAGTTTTTACTGTTGCCTCACAGTGAGGGCACATCATACCGTTAATTTTTAGAGTTGTAGTCATAGTATTTTTCTCCTTTTTATTAGTTTTATTTTTTATCTTTCTATCCCTTTTGCTACTTCTGATATTTAAGAAGTTAAGTCTAAGGGCATTTGTAACAACACAGAAACTTGAAAGGCTCATTGCTGCTGCACCAAACATAGGACTAAGTGTCCAACCGAAAATAGGAATCCACACACCGGCAGCTAAAGGAATACCGATTACATTGTAGATAAATGCCCAAAATAGGTTTTCGTGAATATTCCTTAAAGTACCTCTGCTTAGTCTGATTGCACCTGAAACATCAGTTAGCTTACTTTTCATCAGTACAATATCAGCTGAGTCAATTGCAACATCAGTACCTGCACCAATAGCAATACCAATATCTGCTCTTGTTAATGCGGGTGCATCGTTGATACCGTCACCAACCATTGCAACCATACCCTTCTCTTTATACTGAGCAACGACCTTTTCTTTACCGTCAGGTAATACACCGGCAATTACTTCGTCAACACCGGATTCTTTTGCTATAGCTTGAGCTGTCTTTTCATTATCACCTGTAACCATAACAACCTTAATACCCATATTTTGAAGTTCTTTAATTGCCTTTGGACTATCACTTTTCACAACATCAGCTACAGCAATAATACCTAGCAACTGATTATCCATAACAAACAGTAAAGGTGTTTTGCCTTTAGTTGCAAGGTCATAAGCTTGTTTAATAATATTTTCATCTATATTAGCAATAGAAGAAATATGCTTTACACTACCACCAACAATTGTTTTGCCATTTATTTTAGCTGATACACCGTTACCTGTTAGTGACTTAAAGTCTGTTGTATCTAGGGTTTTTATATTACTGTCAATAGCTTTTTGTACAACTGCTTTTGCAAGAGGGTGTTCACTTTTACTTTCCAGTGAAGAAGCGTAGCTTAGTAAATCATTTTCCGTATAATTCTCACTAGGAATTATATCAGTTACTACAGGTGTACCGTTAGTGATTGTACCTGTTTTATCAAGTAGCACATAACTAACTTTTCCTGTAGTTTCTAGTGAAGTTGCATTCTTGAACAAAATACCATTCTTTGCACCCACACCATTACCAACCATTATAGCTACAGGTGTTGCCAAACCCAATGCACAAGGGCAACTGATTACAAGTACAGAAATACCTCTAACCAGTGCATTACCAAAGGTTGCACCACATAGTAACCACACAATAATTGTAACTACTGCAATTGAAATAACAATAGGTACAAACACACCTGAAACTTTATCTGCTACCTTAGCAATAGGTGCTTTAGTAGCTGAGGCATCACTAACCATTTTGATAATCTGAGAAAGAGTTGTATCTTCCCCAACTTTAGTTGCTTTGCACTTAATAAAACCTGACTGATTTACTGTTGCACCTGATACATTGTCACCAACTGTTTTATCTACCGGAATACTCTCACCGGTTAGTGCTGACTCATTAACTGCACTTTCACCTTCAATTACAACACCGTCAACAGGTATGTTTTCACCGGGTTTTACAACAAAAATATCACCAATTTTTACTTCTTCAATAGGCACTACCTTTTCAACATTATCTACTAATATTGTTGCCTTTTTAGGTGCTAAATTCATTAGACCTTTTATAGCATTAGTGGTTTTACCTTTTGAGTAGGACTCTAACATTTTACCTAAAGTAATAAGTGTTAAAATCATACCGGCAGACTCAAAGTAAAATTCATCCATATACTTCATTACAAGTGACATATCGTTATTAACTTGGGCATTTGTCATTGCAAACAAAGCATACACACTGTAAATAAATGATGCACCTGCACCTAAAGCAACAAGTGTATCCATATTAGGTGACCTATGGATTAGGGCTTTAAAGCCACTAACAAAGAACTTTTGGTTTATCACCATAATAATGCCTGTTAGTAGTAGCTGAATAAGGCCCATTGCAATATGGTTATTAGCCAAAATGCTAGGTAAAGGGAATCCCCACATCATATGACCCATTGAAATATACATTAGTAATAATAGAAATACTAAAGAAGAAAACAATCTTTTCTTTAATTTAGGAGTTTCAGTATCTTTCAATGGTTCATCATTAGTTTTATTTTCTTTAGAAGAATTACCTTTTAGAGATGCACCATAACCTGCCTTTTCTACTGCACTGATAACATCACTTGACTTAACATCCCCATCAACTGACATTGAATTAGTCAGTAGATTTACTGAGCAAGAAGTAACACCATCAACCTTGTTGACAGCTTTTTCTACCCTTGCAACACAAGAAGCACAACTCATTCCGGTAACATTATATTGTTTCACAATATCACCCTATTTCAAAATTTTCTTTAATGTAGAAATTAGGTCATCAACTGTTTCTTCTTTATCTGCTTTAATATCATGTACCACACAAGTACGAATATGATTCGCAAGAAGTTCTCTGCTAAAGGAATTTAGTGCTGAGGTTACGGCAGAAACCTGTACAAGTATATCTGTACAGTAAGCATCTTTTTCAACCATACCTTTAATTCCTCTAATCTGACCCTCAATTCTACTAAGTCTATTCATTAGCTTTTTCTGTTCATCAGTTGTTCTTTCCTTAGTTTTGTGACAACAACCTTTTTCATTATTAGTATTGTCACTATTTTCTGAACAACATTTTTCTGAAGAATTTATTTCTTCAACAGAATTTTCTGCTAAATCTATATTTGCATTTTTATCTTTGCTATCTGTATTCATAGAGTCACCTCACAAATTTCCCCTGTAAATTATCAATAAACTCTTTAACTTACAATTGTATTGTATACCCCTATAGGGTATATGTCAAGGGTTTTTTACATAAAAAATAACCCGACTGAAAATCAATCGGGTTTTAGTACAATATATTATTTTCCTTTAAAGAATTTTTATAATTCTAATATAGAATTATCTATAGTCGATAGGAAGTGTTGCTACTGCATTTAGGTCTAAATCAGCAATATTATTGTCAAGTAGTTCATAATAAGCCTGACTTGCTACCATAGCACCGTTATCACCACAATACTTCTTTTCAGGCATATAAAGTTCATAACCTAAGTTCTTACATTCTTCTTGTAATTTTCTTCTTAAAAGTGAATTTGCAGATACACCACCGGCAATTACAAGGGTTTTCACATTATAATCTTTAGCAGCTTTTAGGAAATTAGTAACAAGACAATCAACTACTGCCCATCTAAAAGATGCACATAAATCTGCTTTTGGTAAAGATTCTCCCTTTTGACTTGCATTATGTATTGTATTGATAATAGCAGTCTTTAGTCCACTAAATGAAAAATCATATGGTGCATCATGAACAATAGGTCTTGGAAGTTTAAAGGCAAATGGATCGCCTTTTTCAGCCTCAATATCCATAGAAATACCACCAGGATAACTCATACCCATTGTACGAGCAGCCTTATCAAATGCTTCACCTGCTGCATCATCCCTTGTTCTGCCGATAATTTTCATCTTGGTATAAGACTCAACCATAACAATATGACTATGACCACCTGACACAACTAGGCACATAAAAGGTGGTTTTAATTCTTTATTTGAAATATAATTTGATGCAATGTGACTTCTTAAGTGATGAGTTGGCACAAGTGGTTTCTTAGCACTATAAGCTAAACCTTTTGCAAAATTCACACCTACAAGTAATGCTCCAATTAGGCCGGGAGCGTGAGTAACACCGATACCGTCAATATCATCAAGAGTAACATTTGCGTCACTTAGAGCTTGTTCTACAACCTGTGAAATACACTCTGCGTGTCGTCTTGATGCGATTTCCGGTACAACACCACCATATAGCTTATGTTCTTCTACTGAACTTGCAACTACATTTGACAATACAACTCTGCCATCTTCTACAACTGATGCTGCAGTTTCGTCACATGAACTTTCTATTCCTAAAATCTTCATATTATTTTTCCTTTATAGAAATTTAGTTAAAATCAATCCATTTTCGGTAGGATTGCGATAAAAATTCTTCCTTACACCTTGCTTAGTAAATCCAAATTTATTATATAAATTTATTGCCGGAGTGTTGCCTTCCCTTACCTCCAATGAAACGAAAGCAAGGTTATTTTCCTTAGCAGTATCAACTACCTTTTGAAGTAAAGCATTAGCCACACCTTTTCTACGGTACTTTTCCTTAACGGCTAAGTTGGCAATATAGCCTTCATCAAGCATCATATTAAAGCCTATGTAGCCCATTGCTTCATCTTCTTCGGCAACATAAAAGCAAGCCCCAACCTTAGAAAGCTCTATTTCTAGACTTTCAAAAGACCAGGGATTGCTGAAACATTCATCTTCAATTTCTTTTACAGAATAAATATTATCCTCATTCATTCCGATTATCTTCATTTTCTACCTTAGAGTCCTTTTCTTTCTCTTCAAGTTTGATAAAATACTTTTCGATACAACGCTTAATTACATCACGACAAGAACGATAAATGCCAAGACCAAAACCATATGGGTCAGGGACACCATGGTCAGCACCACAAAGTACTTCAATCTTGTTCCATGGAATACCCTTATCAATAAGGATATTTGCATGGTCAAAGCTCATTGTAAGAAATTTAATGTATTCATCAAGGTTACATTCATCAAACTTCTTGGACTTATGGTTGCTAATATCAACACCGATTTCAGAACAAGCCTTGATTGCATTTTCAGATGCAGGAAGACCGTCTTCAGTATCAAAACCTGCACTTTCTGCAACTGCATCAACGTGATATTCTTTTGCTAAACTATTAAAAATTCCCTCTGCCATTGGGGAACGACAAGTGTTACCTGTACAAACAAATAAAATCTTTTTCATAACTAAAACCTCCCTATCGGGTTTCACAATACATCACTCTATTATATCTTATACTTTCCAATATATACCTAATCAATAACAAATTCTTTTTCTCATATACACATCATAATAAATAATTTCAAAAACCACTATGCAATCTCAACAAGATTACGTAATTATTATATCAGTTTTCAATAAAAAATGCAACAACAATTATATTAAATATTAGTAATACATAAAAATCTCTGTTTTTACTAAAAATTTAGTAAAACTATGTAACAAATAATTTAAAAATTGATTTTCTAAAATTTTTTGCACAAAACACACAATAGTAAAATGTGAAATTCTATACTACTTAATAAAAAAGGCAGTATGCAAAGTACATACTGCCTATATAAGTTTAAGTAATAGTTAGGTTAGAAAATTAAACAATACCCTGAGCTGTCATAGCGTCAGCAACCTTTTCAAAGCCTGCAATGTTAGCACCTACAACATAGTTGCCTTCAAAGCCATACTTCTTAGCTGCGTTGTCTAGGTTATGGAAAATGTTAACCATAATGTTCTTTAGCTTAGCGTCAACTTCTTCAAATGTCCATGATAGTCTTTCGCTGTTCTGTGACATTTCAAGAGCAGAAGTAGCAACACCACCGGCATTTGCAGCCTTACCAGGAGCAAATAGAACACCGTTTTCCTGTAGATACTTAGTAGCATCTAGAGTTGTTGGCATATTAGCACCTTCAGCAACTGCGATTACACCGTTAGCTACAAGAGCCTTAGCATCCTCTAGGTTTAGTTCGTTCTGAGTAGCACATGGAAGAGCAACATCACACTTAACTGTCCAAACGCCCTTACCTTCATGATATTCAGCAGATGGTCTGTTAGCAGCATATTCTGTTAATCTTGCACGCTTAACTTCCTTAACTTCCTTTAGAAGAGCAACATCAATGCCTTCAGAATCATAAATCCAACCTGTTGAGTCAGAAACTGTAACAACCTTAGCACCTAGTTCCTGAGCCTTCTGAGTAGCGTAAATAGCAACATTACCTGCACCTGAAACTGCAACTGTCTTACCTGCAATATCGTTGCCGTTGCACTTTAGCATTTCTTCTGTTAGGTAAAGTAGGCCGTAACCTGTTGCTTCTGTTCTAGCAAGAGAACCACCGTATGATAGGCCTTTACCTGTTAGAACGCCTTCATAAACGCCCTTTAGTCTCTTATACTGACCGTACATATAACCGATTTCTCTAGCACCTGTACCGATGTCACCGGCTGGAACGTCAGTATCAGCACCGATATGACGATATAGTTCTGTCATAAAGCTCTGGCAGAATGCCATAATTTCTCTGTCTGACTTGCCCTTAGGATCAAAATCAGAACCACCCTTGCCACCACCGATTGGAAGAGTTGTGAGTGAGTTCTTGAATACCTGTTCGAAACCTAAGAACTTGATGATGCCTAAGTTTACTGAAGGATGTAATCTTAAACCACCCTTGTATGGTCCGATAGCATTATTGAACTGTACACGGAAACCTCTGTTTACCTGTACCTGTCCCTTGTCATCTACCCAAGGAACTCTGAACATGATCTGACGATCTGGCTCTGTAATTCTTTCAAGAACAGCGTTCTTTCTGTAAACTTCCTCGTTAGCCTCAACGACTGGTCTTAAAGACTCAAGAACCTCTGTTACAGCCTGTAAAAATTCTGGCTGATCTGCATTTTTCTTAGAAACTAATTCTAATACTTCATCAACATATCCCATAACCGTATAACTCCTTTTAATTAATATTCGTACGCTTTAGTACGTTACCCAGATAATATTATATAAACACGACTTAATTTTTGCAAGTTTTTTATATGTTTGGCATAATAAAATTGTACATTTTTGAATATTATTAAGTTAAATTAGGCTAACTATTAATTTTAACTTATTTTATCTTTATATTATTAAGCATTTTTAAGTAAATAATCATTCATTTTTCTTATATAGTTTAATCATTGTTCCGCCTTTGATTCATCATTAAGGCTCATTCAGAAAATAATACATTTTACACACTTTTTTTATAGCTATTTTATTTATTTTTTTTCTTATATATGGTATATTATATTTTGTATGTCATTCTTTTTTCATACTTTTTTAACACAATTGTTACATTTGACAAAATACTATCGAAGATACTCTCTTACTGCTATGTTAAGAGGAACGATATGTATACACATATCGGATATACTTCGTGGATTTCAGGAGGTTTTATGTCGGGTTTTATGTCAGGAATTATTGACAGGGTAAAAGGGGATATGCATTATCTCTTCAAGAAGGGAACTGACCTTACAGAAGGTGAAAAGAAACGTAAGCTAAGAGCCTGGTCTACTGTTATAGGAATTGTACTGGTGATCGTACAGCTTGTGTTTACTGTTCTTACATTATTAAAGCTATACAAGCTGGATATACTTCCACTTAAATATGCAATTATCTTAGATGTCATACTTGTTATTATAGCAATATATAACTTTGCTTCACAGTTTACTAAAACACATATCATAGGTAAGATACTTGCTGTGTTGTTATCTGGTGTCTTATTATATACATTTTTATTTACTTCAAAGGTTGATGAAACACTCAACAAAATAAGTAATGTCAAAACAACTACAGATATTGTTGATGTTGTTGTTTTAAAGAATGATAAAGCAGCTTCCATAAAAGATGCCATAGGCTACACCTTTGGATATAACTCAACTGCCAATTCAGATGACAACAAAGATGCTATAAAGAGGATTAATTACGATAATACTACTGCTATCAAAACTAAAGAATATCAGGTATGGCTTGATATGTTTGATGCACTTAACAGCGGTACTGATATACAGGCTGTTATTATCAATGATGATTCCCTGCAGATGTTGTATGAAGAAAACGAAGATTTAAAAGATTCTATAAAGATTATTGGAACGATAAAGCTCACAAGAAAGATTGAACTCAGCGCTTCTGACAAAAAAGTAAACGAAGAACCTTTCATTATATATATATCAGGAAACGATGAAGAAGGTGAGATTAAGACAATAGGCCGTAGTGATGTAAATGTGTTATGTGTTGTTAATCCTGTTTCAAGACAGATACTTCTTATAACAACGCCAAGAGATGCTTATGTATATATGGAAAATCTTAACGAAGGCATGAAAGGTATGGATAAGCTTACTCACGCAGGTATGTGGGGAATAGATTACTCTATGGCAACTCTTAACCGACTTTACGAATGTAATATAGACTATAGTGTCAAGGTTAACTTTACCGGCTGTGTAGCTGTAGTAGATGCCCTTGGTGGTGTAACTATCAACTCTGATGTTGATTTTGAGAACGGATGGGAAGCTGCTCCTGAAACATATCACTTCGTTGTAGGTGAGAACGAATGTAACGGGGAACAGACTCTTGCCTTCTGCCGTGAAAGAAAGGCTTTCCTTGATGGTGATTACCAGAGAGGCCGCAACCAGTTATCTGCACTTACAGCTGTTATAAATAAGCTTACTTCACCTGCTATTCTTACTAAGTACAGCTCTATACTTGATTCTGTAGGTAACATGATTCTTACAAGTATGCCTACATCTGATATAACAGCCCTTGTAAAAGGACAGCTTGCAGATACAAGAGAATGGAATGTGCAGAAATTCAGTGTAGGAGCTGAACCTGATTCACTTCCTAGCTTATGGTTAGGACATAATGCTTCTATGTCAAAGCTATATACTGGTGATGTAGAGATGGCAAAGAAGCTTATAGATAAGATTGAGAATGGAGATGTATTCAATGTAGATGAATACTATGAAGCTGAGGTAAAGAATATACCAAACTATAATTCTTTTTATAAGCTAAATGGTATTTCTTCTAACAGCAGCTCTAGCGGCAGCAATACTACAAAAACCACTTCTGCTGTTAAAGAAACACAGCCTGCTACGACAAGACGAAGTGTTAAAACTACTGCTGCCACAGAGGAAGAAATAGCAAATACAAAGGCAACAGAACCTGCTACCGTAAAACCTACCGTTGCTACTGAGGCTACTGCTGCTCCAACACAGAAAACAACAGAAGCAACTGCAGCTACAACTACTGCTGCCGCTGCTGAGGCTCCAAAGGCCGAAGCTGGTAATATAAGCGATGTTGAGCGTACTGCTCCTTAAGATTTTTCTTTTATAATTAATTTATAACAAAAAAGTGGCAGCTGTGATATGTATCATACAAGACATATCACAGCTGCCACTTTTTTATTTTTATTACTTTTGGGCATGTTCGCCATACTTACCATAATACTTACCATAGTACTTGCCATAGTACTTATTATCATCCATATCAACCTTGTTAAGAACAACTCCTAGTAACTTGCAGTCTGTCTTTTTTATCTGCTCAAGCCCTTTCTGTGCATATTTATAGCTGACACTGTTAGATGCCATAACATATGCAACACCATCACATTCCTGTGCAACGATTGCACTGTCTATAACACTTCCGATTGGAGGTGTATCTATTATTATGTAATCATACAGATCTCTTAAGACCTTTATAAGTGTCTTGAACACCTTGTTACCAAGAAGCTCTGTAGGATTCGGTGGCACAGGTCCTGAGAATACCACATTAAAGTTCTCAACATTCGTTGCATACATAACTTCCTCAAACTTGTTTATTCCTGATAAAAAGTGAGTAAGCCCCTTAACAGATGTATTAATCTTATATCGTCCAACAAGTACAGATTTTCTTAAATCTGCATCTATGAATATAACCTTCTTGCCTGCTTCTGCCAAAGATACTGCCAGGTTAAAGGACACTGTTGACTTGCCTTCACCCGGTGTTGTGCTTGTAAGCATGATAACTTTTACATCAGAGCCGCATAGCTGTATGTTAGTTCTTAAGTTCTTATATGCTTCGTTAGCTCTGTAATCAAGCTTTCTTAATCGTTCTATGTTAATCGTCTGCATATCTTTTACACTCCTGTTTACTTGCTTCTTTTCTTCTTTGTCTTTCTAGACTTTTTATTCTTTCCCAGACCATCATCCATCTCTTCTGATATAGGAATAACTGCAAGTGTGCTAAGATCAAAATACTTCTCAACATCTTCAGTAGTTTTAACCGTATCATCTAACATTGACCTGATTATTATAACGGCACATGATAACACTATACCTAACGCTAAACCTATAAGTGTCCATTTCTGTACTGTATCAACTGCCGGTTCTTCTGACAGTGAACCTTCTTCGATAACATTAACCTGCTCTATCTTCATGATATCGCATATCTTCTTTGATGAAACCTGCGCCACCTTATCAGCTATATCCTTTGCTCTTTTAGGATCATCACTTGTGACTGTTATCTGAAGTACTCTGGTATCTGATGGTGTATCCACAGATATAGTTGACGCCAGCTCAGAGGCTTTCATGTTAAGCCCAAGCTCTTTAATAACCTGATTCATAACTGGTGCGCTTGTAACAAGTATCTGATAATCTTTTGTAAGCTGTGTTGAGAGCTGTACATCCGACAATGTAGTTGCGCTGTCGTTTGCTCTGTTAAGGACATATAGCTTAGTTTCTGATTCATACTTAGGTGTTATAAGAAACTTAGAAACAAGAAAACCTGCAAGTCCGACTATAATACCTGTTGCAATAATCAACAATATCTTTTCCCATAATATTGATAATATATGTCCTATATCAATCTCAACTTCATCATTCTGAACATTATCTTTACCCATTTGCTGCATTCTCCATATCTAATATATATCTTTTTATTATATCGGCCACTCCTGCATCATCATTAGAAGGTGCAATATAGTCTGCATATTTTTTTACCTCAGGATATGCATTTTCCATAACAGCTGATAAGCCCGCTATCTTTAACATCGGTATATCGTTCATGCCATCTCCACATGCTATAAGCTCAGCTTCTGTTATATCAAGCTTTGCAAGCAGCTCCTTCAGCGAATTATCTTTAGCCACACCATATGGAACAACTTCAAGAAAATAATCCTCTGAATAGAAGGCATCTATCACTCCATGATATTTTGAAAGCAGTGCCTCCTGTACAGGAATAAGCTTCTCGTGTTTTCCAACTACTAGAAACTTAGACACAGGATAGCTTACATAAGCTTTCAGGTTATCTGTTTTTATGATTGCAGCTGCATTACAGAATGCTTCCTTTAAAACATATTCGTCTGTATCACTCTCTGATACAATCTTTCCATCTGAATAAGTTAATGCATATACATCGTTATCTTTTGCAAAATCACATATATCATCTATACACTCTTTTGGCAGTTGATGGCTTACTATAGTCTCTCCTGTCACACAGTCCACTATCTTTCCACCATTATATGCAAGTATATATCCTCCTTTATCAGGAAGCTTTAATTCATCTGCTATAGGTGTTATTCCAAAAAGCGGTCTTCCAGATGCAAGTATAACCTTTACACCCATATCTATCGCTTTATCTACTGCTTCTATATTCTTAGCAGGTAATTTTTTATTATGATCTGTAAGTGTTCCATCAAGATCAAGTGCTATTGCTTTGTACTTCATAACTTCTCCATCATACTGTCTTTGTATTTTTACCAATAGAAACTTTAACATATAAATGTATGAATTACAACTTATTAATTAATTCTCATCTGGTCAAAAGCACCTGATATGTCAAGCATACCATAACCAGCTGTTACATTTGGATATTGCTCACTGTTCTGCCTTTTAGCGCCTCTTATCAGGTATGATTTAATCTCCGTATTTCCGATTACCTCCCTGTTTTTATTAGTCACACCCCAGCTTAAAAAAAGTGCGGCCGCTCCTGCTGCATGTGCGGCTGCTATACTTGTTCCCGACATTCTTTTATAGCCTTTTACGCCTCCAACACCATATACATCGACACCCGGTGCCACTATATCTGGTTTTACCCTGCTATCGGCTGTATATCCCCTGCTGCTGTTTATATCACTTCCACCAGTATTATGATTATATGCTCCAACTGTTATTACCCTTGCAGCACAGGCTGGCTCTACTAATGTTATATCAACATCAGATTCAAGAAAATACGCATCTGAGGCACTAAGAAACCTGGGTGTTATCCACGCATTAAAATATCCTGGCAGGTTTGTAAGACTATAAACAAGTACTTTCCATACTCCCTCCGCAGGACTTTCAAATCTCATAAATATTATTTCCTGGCCTGCGACACTTTCTGTTATCTGATAATCAACATATATTCTTGAATTCTCAAGTAAAAAGGCATATTCACTGCTCATCCCTATTCTTGCTGGTATACGGGGTATAATCTCGCCCGTTGGCGAGACTATGGATACAGAAAGAACATCCAGGCTTTTTGCCCATATTTCTATAACAAAACCCTTTCCTCTTTTATCTACATTAATCTCCATAGTTTTGCTATCTGCTGCTATACCTGCATAACCACTAAAATGTGTTCTGCTTACAGCCTCATTTCCTGCCGGAACAACAACGCATGTATTCGTAAGCTTTGTATATGCATCAAAAACATCTGCAAGTGGTGTTGCTCCTGTTCTTGAACCAGAACCGCTCCCAACACCTGATATTATAACAAGCGGCTTATTTCTTCTCTGTGCATAATCCTTTAGAAATGTTGCTGCAAGCATTATATCGCTTTCCTGAAAAGCTGGCACATCATCTTTTATATAAAAATAATCCCTTAAATATCTTTTAGCACCTTTAAGCTTAACACATACTATATCTGCCTCTGGTGCAACACCTATATAGCCGTCAGTGTATGAAGAAGCTGCTATCCCCGCCATAAAAGTACCATGTCCGTTAGTATCCTGGCTTTTGACGTAGCTATATGGATCTTCTCCGGCTTCATAAGCCCGTATGGCAGTATTTATAGCAGCGGCTTCATACACTCTTCCATAGCTTACAAGACTTGAAGCCTCATATTCGACTGTCTGGTCCCATATAGCCAGTATTCTTGTATTGCCAGAGCTGTCCTTAAAGTTATCTCTTAAGTAATCTATTCCTGTATCAATAAAGCCTATGATAACGTCCTGGCCTCTTGCATTAAGAAAAGGCTGGCTTGTTATATTAACTGCACCAGTTTCTTCCATACTTGATATATCAGCACCTAAAACAGCCTGTCTGTCAGACAGCTCCATAAGTCCATATATCTTAGGTATTGTATAGTATCCTAAAGAGCTTATATTTAACTCCCTGTTTTCTGACAGCCTGCTATGCATTATAATCCACTGTTCATCAACCTGCTGGATGCATACATCAGGATTGTTTTCAAATATTTTACTGACTATCGGAATATTGACAACTATGTAATCATAGATATCCTCATCCATAATCATCTTACTACACTCTGACATATAAAAATAATGTCCTTAAAGATATTCTTCAAGGACATTATATGTTTAATAATAATAAGATATGATTACATACCTGGAAGTGCTTCCTGTCCACGCATCATTATAACAGGTACACCCTTGTTGTTAATATAATCCTCTGTTATAAGCACAGAACCTATATTATCATCCTTAGGTATCTCATACATTATATCCAGCATATACTCTTCAATGATTGAACGCAGGGCTCTTGCTCCTGTTTTCTTCTCCATCGCTTTCTTAGCGATAGCTGAAAGTGCGCTATCATCAAACTCAAGACTTACCTCATCAAGCTCAAGAAGCTTCTGATACTGCTTAAGTATGGCATTCTTAGGCTCTTTCATAATCTTTACAAGCATATCCTCTGTAAGTCCATCAAGCGAGAATACGATAGGAAGTCTTCCTAAAAATTCCGGTATCATTCCAAACTCTCTTAAATCCTCTAACTCAACCTTTGATAATATGTTGCTGTCATTATCATACTTATCCTTAAGGTCTGCATTAAAGCCTATGGATGACTGTTTATTAAGCCTTGCCTTTATTATACTTTCAAGCTCCGGAAAAGCTCCTCCACATATAAACAATATATTTCTTGTATTAACAGTAACCTGTGGAACCATGGCATTCTTGCTTGTTGCACCTACTGGAACCTCCACATCACTTCCCTCTAAGAGCTTAAGCATTCCCTGCTGTACTGATTCTCCACTTACATCCCTGCTTCTTGTTTCCTTCTTCTTGGCTATCTTATCAATCTCATCTATAAAGATGATGCCTCTTTCAGCCTTTTCAACGTCATTATCTGCCGCAGCTAGAAGCTTCGATACTACGCTTTCTATATCATCACCTATATATCCCGCTTCTGTAAGAGAAGTAGCATCAGTAATAGCAAGTGGCACCTGAAGGAGTCTTGCAAGTGTCTTTACAAGATACGTCTTACCACTACCTGTAGGTCCTATCATAAGCATGTTGGACTTTTCTATCTCTATATCATCCATGGTATTTGTTGCTACACGCTTATAATGATTGTATACAGCAACTGACATGACCTTCTTGGCATGCTCCTGTCCTATAACATACTCATCAAGCATACGCTTGATTTCATGTGGTGCAGGAAGCTTTTTAAGATCAAGCTTTTCTTCTTTCTTATCTTTATTATTTTCTTTGCTTTCCTCCTTCTTTTTCTTAACCTTCTGCTTATCTGACATATTATTTCCCATCATATTGAAACCACCAAACATCCCCATGTTAGGCATGTTTGGGATTCCTTTCATAAGCTCGTTATAATCTATGTCGTTGTTGTTTATTGCATCAAAGGTCTTTTGCATGCAATCAGGGCAGACATACAATCCACCTGGCATGCTTATCATCTTGCCTGCTTTAGATTCTGTCCTTCTGCATACATAGCATACCTTTTCATATTCATCGTTATTATTATTATTATTATCACTCATATATTCCTCTATTCCGCATCAGAGGAGTTATCAGCTTTTCTTACCTAATGTAACCTCTGTGCTCTTTAGTACATATTCACTACCCTCAAGATGATAGTAATCAATCTTTACTTTTTCGCCAGCTGCATAGTACTGCAGTGTTGACTGCAGACCTGACATAGTAGTTATAGTCTGGTCATCAAAGCCTACTATAATATCATAAGCTGAAAGTCCTGCCTTCTCTGCTGCTGAACCTGATGCAACTGTTCTTATCATAATACCCTGTGGGTATCCATACATAGATGCATATGTGCTTGTAACATCTATTGCTGCGACTCCAAGATATCCTGCATTATCTGATGATACCTTCTGTCTTGTCTGTTTGCTCATAAGTGAACTTATAAGATCCTTTACGTTTGATACTGGTATTGAATATGCCATGCCTTCGACACCATCACTTGATGTCTTGGCAAAATTAATTGCTATAACTTTACCACTTGCGTTAAGAAGTGCTCCACCACTGTTACCAGAATTAATAGCTGCATCTGTCATAATAAGACCTGAAAATGTTACATTGTTAACTGTGATAGATCTGTCTAATGCACTTATAATACCTGTTGTAACTGACTGTCCTTCACCAAGTGCGTTACCTATAGCAACAACCTGCTGACCTACTGTAATTGTATCAGAATCTGCAAGTTCTGCAATAGCTATTTTACTAAGTGTGTCAGAAGGTATATCTGATAAAGACACTGCAACTACTGCTATATCCTGATCAGATTTAGACCCCTTTACTGTTGCATTTACTGACTGATTGTCTATAAATACACATTTAAGATTGGAAACTTTGTCAACAACATGCGCATTAGTTACCATAAGGAGCTCTGTATCATTCTTACCAACTATAATACCCGTTCCGCTTGTTGATGCCTCATACTGCTGCTGTCCACCCCAGTTAAATATTGAAGATGAACTGCTTGTCACTGATGTTGTACCATTGAGTGCAACCATGGCTGGAAGTGCCGCAGATGCTACACTTTCCACATTCATTGCTGATGTTGACAGATTGGCATCTCCCAAGGTATTTAACTGGTCTGTTGTAGCTCCTATATTACTTGAAACAGTCGATATCGTATAGTTTCTGTTATCAGAACCACCAAGATACTTTTTCTCAAGCTTATAAGTTCCATACATAGCTGAACCGGCAACAACACCGAATATAGCTGCTGATAAAACTATGCTTAAAAACTTCTTAGGCCATGTAGTCTTTGTGGCACTATGTCCATCAAAAAACCGGTTATGCTTCTTCTGTTTCTTCTGATGCTCATCTGCTGTCTGGCTGTTGTTTGTACTATTACCAGCTACATATGAGTATCTGTAAGTTGACTGGTTATCTGTATCTGTGTTGTTTGCATTATTTGTATTGCTGTATTGTGCATATCCAGTATTCTGATTGAATCCATTATTCTGATTAAATTCAGTATTCTGACTGCTTCCAGTATTCTGACTGTTTCCAGCACCTTGATTATATCCGTCTGTATTCTGGCTATAGCCTGTGGCCTGGTTATATCCTGTATTTTCGTTATTACCTGTATTTTCGTTATTGCCTGTACCCTGAGTATTATAAGAATTATTATTCTCATAATTGTTTTCTTCATTATTATACATATCCAACACTCCTTTTTGTAGTTTTCTATAGAAAATGTGGTCATATATATTTTACCTGTATATGAAATATAAAATGAACACATTTCGTTTTCATACGTTTAGTATATTCACGAAATGTGTTCATATTGTGTTTTACTTGTTAAGAAAATCTGAACTATCATTTATTCTTTAAGTGATTCCTTAAAACTTTCTGATACAGCCTTAAGTGCTTCCTCTTCATCACTTCCATCGGCTGTAAGTGTTATCTCTTCACCACATTTGACACCTGATGCAAGTATTGAAATAACACTTTTTGCATTAGCTGTCTTACCCTCACCATACTTAAAAGATATATCAGACTTATACTTAACAGCTTCATTACACATTGCTCCGGCTGGGCGAAGATGTATTCCAAGCTGACTTGTTATTAAAATATTCTCACTTACCATAACAATCCTCATTTCTATGCATATCTTTACGCATTTAATTAAACTTATATATGTGTACTATCTTGTAGTTGTCTGTTGTGTCTGGCTGCTGCTATTGTCAACTGTTGTTTCCTGCTGTTTAGCAGACAACGTAAGCTTCACTGAGCTGCTTCCTGAAACACTGCAGCCATCTGGCACACTCACACTTACATCTACACTATGTGTTCCAGATGATAGTCCAGCTGCATTAACATTGCATGTTATATCTGTAGCACTGATATTTTCTAATATCGTTCCTGTTCCGGATATTATAACATCTATACCTGTTCCTTCAATCACAGCATTATACCCTGATGATACGTTTTCAATCTTTATCGCATCTGATGATATATGAACCGTCTTTGTTGAAGCTTTAGATATCTTTACAGTAACCTGCAGTCTTGAATCAGAAACTATCTTAACACCAGAAGGTACATAGTCTGTCAGCTTGAATGTATACGTCTTATCTTCGCTAAGCCCATCTACCGAAACAGCTGATGAAGGAATAGTTATATTATCTATCTTTGATAATGCCTCCTGCTGTCCGCTTATAACAACCGAGGTCTGGCTAAGACTTGTACCCGTTACAACACAATCCTGTGAAGGTGTTCCACTTGTTTTTACTACAACTGGTACAGTTTTTGTTCTTGCCATCTCTACTATCACATCTGCTGTTTCTGATGACATTTCAAGTTCTTCATTTGTTATTATATTTCCATCTGAATCATACATATTAATGTCTGACTGTGTATTAACCGTTCCTTTTGCACCAGATACATCAACATTAACTCCGACTGAGGCAACCCCTTCAACTAAAGATGTTGGACCTGTCACTTTAATATATGTTGGTGATGTTGTTGTTGATGCAACAGCATATCCATTTGCCGGAGTGCCTGTTGTATTAACATTCACAGCGTATGTGTTTGTATCCCTGTTTTCTATGCTTAACTTAAGAGCTGATGTTCTTGGAACAGCTTCAACGTTATTAAGCACCTGTCCATCTTTGACCACCTGAACCTGTATATCTACATAATCTGTAAATGCAGTAACCTTACTTAAATCAGCTGTTGCAGCTATATCACTTGTCTTAAGATCTGTAACCACACTTTTTGGTCCACTTACTGTAACAGATATCTTACCTCCATCAACAACCTCAAAGGTATAATTCTTTTCAGTAAGACTCTGTGTATTAACAAGCTGGACTGTGATATTACTGAAAGTATAGCTAGTGTTTGGATCATATATATTAACAATGACCGTCCATAATATCACCGCAAATACTGCAGATACGATTTTCAGGCTGAGATTATTAAATATCTTCTCTTTCATGCTTCAACCTGCCCCTCCATATCTTAAATGACTTGACATCTATAGTTCTTCTTCTGATATATTCAAGTTTATTCTTCAGTGAATCAGAATCTATATCATGTATAAGTTCTCCACCAAATGCTACAGATACCTTACCAGTCTCTTCTGATACTATGATGGTAAGGCTATCTGTTGCCTCACTTATACCAACACCTGCCCTGTGTCTTGTTCCAAGTGCTTTGCTAAGATTAACATTATCTGTGAGTGGAAGATAACATGTTGCAGCAACAACCCTGTTCCCTCTGATTATAACTGCTCCATCATGAAGTGGCGTATTATGTTCAAATATATTAATAAGAAGCTGGCTTGTCACTATACCATCTACAGGTATACCAGTCTTTATATACTCTTCGAGCACAATATCCTGCTCTATAACTATAAGTGCACCTGTCTTTACAGCTCCCATCTTATAACAGGCATCTACAATCTCATCTGCTGTCTTAACACTGAAGCGTTCATCTTTATCACTGTTTTCTCCAAAGTTAAAGAACCTGAGCATAAAGCGTTTTCTTCCAAGCTGTTCAAGTGCACGCCTTAATTCTGGCTGGAATATAATAACCAGTGCTATAATACCGACACTGATTGTCTTTCCTGCTATCCATAAAATAGTTTTAAGGTTGAGAAGATACGCTACAACCGCAAAAAGAGCCACCACTATTATGCCCTTTAAAAGTGCCCATGCCTTGGTGTTCATAATCCACAACAGAATATTATATAAAACTACTGCAATAATAATAATCTCTATAACATCTGTCCATGTAATCCTTGGTATATATAATTTTGAAAAGTAATTCTGTAACAGATTACCCGATGTTGTCACGTTCTCACCCCTTTTTATATTAAGATGTAAGGCTTAAAAATATTCTGCCACTTACTGATGTAAAGGTCAAAAATATTCTGCCACTTACTGATTACTTGTCAATAAAGTATATATCATCTTCCTCCTCAGTTGCTGCTGTTGTAGACTTTGACTGTCTTACATCACTTATATCTGAGGCTTTTTTTGTCTTTCTTGCATTTATCTGCTTTACTCTAACATCCTCTCCGGCAACATTTATCTTAGGTACTGCCTTAACATAGTAATAGTATTCATCATCTTCGTACTGTACATACTCTGTTCTTCTGAAATCTACAGCAAAGAATAATATATTACATATATAACCTGCAAGTGCACCTAATATAACACTGATAACTATCAGTATAATATTAAGCCCTGTTTTTAAAAGTATTTCTCCTAATACAACAACTACAAACTGAGCTACACTTCCGATTGCTATAGCATAGCCCCATGCATAATCGATCTTAAGCCTTCTTACTATATATACAATAATAATCGTTACTGCTAAAGCAGCCATAACAAGAAAAAGCTGTTTATTCTTAACAAGACTTTCTATAAGATATGAAACCTGAAGCATACTCTCTGTAAGTGACTTGTTAGTAACTGCTGTTTCATAAACACTTGCTGTATTGATTATATAGTATATGATCACACCAAAAGATACCGGAACAACTGAAATCACAGATGAACACAATCCAACAGCAACAGGTAATACAAAAGGCATCTTAATCCAGCACATAAACACAGTTAATATCAGAAGATATCCTGACTTAGATGCAAACCTGAAATATAAAAGATACATAAGAAGAACAACACAAAGTGCTATAAGTGCGAATTCAACTGATATGGCATACAGATGTGCTACCATAAACAATGATAACATAACAATAGTAAAACCAACCGGTAAAAATGCACATATAACCGATATAAGTATTGCAATAACCGGATTATTCAGCTTCTCCATATATCCTATGCTTGCATTCAGCATAATGAATGAAACAAGCGCCACAATAAACTTTAACGCAGGAACAAGATATGTATCATACTTATTATAAAATCTTCTAAACTTTTCTTTAAATTCTAATAATACTGCCATCACTTCCTCCACAATTATCTTTTTTTCTTCTGGCCATTATAAAATCTTTCAAGCTTATTAAGCCTTGAAAAATACTTTTTAAGCCCTTTTCTTGAATTCTCATACTGAAAGCTGTATACAAATCCTGCTGTTATAGCAAATATAACAAGCATAATTATATAGTATATTGCCACCTTTTTTCCAAAAGCAAGATAATCCATTGAATTAATATTCTCGACTAATCCTTCTGCGTTGCATAATACATACATAATAGCAACTATCGCAAAGGCAAGTGTTGTAGTAATCAATGTCTTTAATATCCCAAATGCGACATAATCACCCTTGAAGTATCTGGCTGTCCTTAACATCCTTCTGCCTTCATTTTTCTCATATATAGCCATCTTGGTCATCATTTTAACCTTATTTTCATTAAGCAAAACATTCACCTCATTATAATCTACATAAGTTTTACATAAATATACCATATTTTATCTTAATTGTATATTACTATTTGCGAATGTCCACCTCTTGAAGCTGTGACTATTCTTACTTTTCTGTCTTCTACAGTAAATGTACGGTCCGTTGTTGCAGATACATAATTATTCCATACCTGATTGCAGCTTTCCGGAAGCAGCTGTGCTAACACACCTTTTATTCTTGCATCGAATCCTTCATTTCTCTGCTTGATATATATGATTGAAACATCTGGCTGTGTTATTATCTCCCCATAATATGTACCACCATCTGTGTATACATATACATTGGAATATTCCTGTGTAAAGCCTTCTTTGTTTAACACCTCACCTATATCACTGCTTGTTTTTCCGTCACTTCCTGTGCTGTTGTTATTTTCCTGACTATTACCGCTGTTTGAAGGACCTGATTGATTATTTCCTGGATTGTATGAACTGTTTCCATTGTTTCCTGTATTGTTATTGCTGCCTGTACCTGATAAATTGTTTCCTGTACTGTTACTGTTTTCATGACTACTTCCTGTACCGGCTGAATATCCGCTGTTGTTTCCTGTACTGTTGTATGAATAGCTGCCATTATCATTGTAACTACTTCCTGTACCAGAACCAGAGCCTGCACTGCTTCCTGCCGGTACAGAAGATGATGGCTTAAGAATACTTCCATTACCTGTATATACAGTATAACCATTCTTAGAGCCTGCTGCTGCACTCTCTATTCCTTCTATAGCTATGGCATCTGATACATCACCAACTGTAGCAGTAAGTGCTGCTGTACCTGTTCCTTTGACAGTTACAAGTCCATCCTGATTAACAGTCATCACATCGTCGTTACTGCTTGTCCATATAAGCGCCTTATCTGTATCTGCTGGTTCTACTATAGCTGCTGCCATAAATGTAGTTCCAACTGGTATAGCAGTATCATCCATAAGTATCTCTACTGTTGTTATCTCTTTAACTGCATTATTATCAGCTTCTGCATCCTGTGGTCTTAGATTTTTCTGTGTAAGAGTCATTCCAACTGTATTTTCTTTACTTTTATTATGTTCTGATATAACACCTGCGGTTATAGCTGCTGCTATGAGAACTAAAACAGCTATACCTGCTATTATGAAAACCAGCGGTTTAACCTTGTAATTCTTTTTATCCTTCATACTTTAACATATCCCTTATTATTATATTTCAAAACTATTCTCATCTGTAAATGCATATCGTGGGATTATCATCCCACGATAGTAAGTATAGCATATTTTATTATAATTTGAATTAAAATTTTAAAATAAAGGGATAAACCTTGAACATTACTGTGCTATTCCCGATATTCTTGATATAACACAATTAATCAGATATATTAGTATATATATTGTAACTATAGTAGCACCAACCGGTGTTGATGCAAATATTGATATTACAATACCAAGTACAGCACCAAGTACTGACAATACAGCAGCATATATTATTACAAGCTTAAAGCTTTTCATGATACGCATGGCCGATAATGCAGGAAATACAAGCAATGCTGTTATAAGAAGAGAGCCTACAAGATTCATCGCAAGAACAATAATAACTGCTGTTATAACTGCAATCACCATATTATAAAAGCCTGTATTTTTCCCCATAGAACGGGTGAAATCCTCATCAAATGTAACAGAAAATATTCTGTTATAAAATATAACAAAAAATGCTACTACTATTATAGAAGCTGCTATACACATAACAACCTCTGAACCCGTAAGCGTAAGTATGGAGGTTGAGCCAAAAAGAGTAGAGCAGACATCTCCTGATACATTAGATGAAACTGAAAAAACATTTAATATAAGATATCCAACAGCCATAGCTCCAACTGATAGCATCGCTATAGCAGAATCCCCTTTAATCTGGGTATTGTTTCCTGTTTTCAGCAGAAGAACAGCACATATGATAGTCACTGGCATAATAAACAGATTAACATCTGCTATCTTAAGAACTGTCGCTATCGCAAGTGCACCAAACGCCACATGTGAAAGGCCATCACCTATGAATGAGAATCTCTTAAGCACAAGTGTAACGCCAAGAAGTGATGAACATAAAGCGATAAGCACGCCAACAATAAGTGCATATCTGACAAATGGATATGACATATAAAACTGAAATTCCTGAATAAAATCTGACATTACTTATCATCTCCTTTAATCTTTCCTAAAACATCCGCCTTATCGCTGTTTAAGAACTCTTTCTTCGTTCCATAGAAACTGTCCTCACTATCTACATATAGAATATGCGTAGCATATGACACCGCATGAAGGTCATGCGAAACCATAATTACAGTTATTCCTTTATTATTAAGCTGCTTTAAAAGCTCATAAAAATCTGCTGTCACCTTAGGATCAAGTCCTGTAACAGGTTCATCTAAAAGTATAACCTTGGATGTGGCACACAGTGCCCTTGCAAGAAGTACTCTTTGCTGCTGTCCACCAGAAAGGTTACGGTAACACTTTTTCTTAAGTTCCCATATATCAAGCTCTTCCATCTTCTGCCTTGCAAGTTCTTTTTCCTTCTTTCTATAAAAAGGCCTGAATCCGCCTGAAGCAAGAGTACCTGAAAGTACAACCTCCCAGACTGTTGCTGGAAAATCTTTCTGCACAACAGTCTGCTGTGGAAGATATCCAATCTCATAAGCCTTAAGTCCATCTGAATATGTAATATCACCAGATACTTTTTCTATAAGGCCAAGCATTGTTTTTATAAGTGTACTCTTACCGGCACCATTTTCTCCTAATACACACAGGTAATCGCCTTTTCCCACTTTAAAATTCAGATTTTCCACTACTGCCTTTCCATCATATCCTAAAGCAAGATTGTTACATTCGATATATGACATACAGGTGTCACCCCTTTCTTTTTTCTTATAATAGGCAACATAATTACATTTTGATTATGATAATGCTTGTTTTAATACCGTAAGATTCTTTAGCATCACATTAATATAATTATAATCCTCTAATTCTGATATCTTAACTGACTGCATTGAATCCATCTGCAATATTTCCTGATTCTTATCCTTTGTGTTATCTTTTATAGTCATAGCAAGCTTTTCATCTGAACCATCTATAGTAAGAATCGCTTTAGTTCCTGTCTCATCAACCTTGCCAGCAAGAAATGTTACAGTTTTAAAGCTCGCCTCTGTCTCTGCACTACATCCTGCAAATGCTGCATAATAATCAAGATTATAATCATCCACAAGATATCTGAAAGGAAATCTGTCGCCAAATACTACTGTCTTAAGTCTTGCAGCACTTATAACTGACTCATATTCTTTATCAAGATCTGAAAGCTGTTTTATATATGCATCTGCGTTACCCTGGTATTCTTCTGCATTATCTGTATCCAGCTCCTTTATAACCTCCGTAAGCTTCTGTACAAGAATCTCTGCATTCTTTACCGACAGCCATATATGCTCATCATATTCTATTTCGTCTGTTTCTTCATGCTCTCCATGACTATCCTCAGAAGCTGTGTGGCTATGTCCATGTTCATCATCCTGCATTCCTTCAACAACCTCTTCCTCTTTGGCTCTGTCACCAAGAATCTCCATCATATTTACTTTTTTCATGTTCTTGTTAGCTGTTTCCCTTACAGCATCAAACACCCATGCATCAGATGAACCACCAACATAAACAAACATATCTGCTGAGGATATCTTTGCCATATCCTTTGCTGATGGCTGATAGCTGTGAAGATCTGCTCCACCATCCACAAGCAGGGTCAGGTTGAATTCTTCTGATTCTTCCCCAATAATATTCTGTATCCAGTTATACTGAGGATAAGTTGTACATACTATATTAATCTTTCCATTATTCTGTACATTTCCCTGGCAGCCAGTAAATGTAAACAATGAAGCTGCCAGTATTACACATAACATCAATGATTGCAGCTTTATTAACGATAACCTTTTCTTTAAAAATCCCATATAAAATCCTTTCATTCTAATTTTTTATAGCTTTATTTACAACTCTTTATTCTGTTTTTTACAATCAGCACATAAGCCACACAGCGTTGAACCATTACATTCAAGTGTGAATCCATACTGCTTCATAAGAAGTTCTCTTATATCATTCATAAAATCGCAGTCAAGATGCATAACCCTGCCACATTTTCTGCACTGCATATGAAGATGTTCATCACAGTTATGATGTTCGTCCGATACCCTGTAGTAATAGTTACCACTGTTTGCAGTTTTAAAGCGCACCAGGACATTCTGCTCCATCATCCTGTCAAGTGTTCTGTATACAGTTGACTGGTTAACATCTATGTTATTGCTCTCAAGATAGTGATATACATCAGAAGCGCTAAAGCTTTTCTGCTTCTGCAGCTTAAGATACTGCTGTATCTCCTGGGTTACCTTTGTTTTATAACTTTTTTGCATGACATGTCCTTTCATAAAAGACTTATTATAACAGATTTGCAGCTTTGAACCAATTTGCAAATCGTTTGCATTTTGCATATTATCATCATTGTTATGATGTGTCAACTTATTTTTATAATTAATCAGCATAACCGAAATTTTCAGGAATAAATTTCTGGAAATAAATCAAGACACATTAAGAATAAAGCCTTCACCTTAGCATAAAAAATGGGCACCGCACTAATTATTAGTGAGATGCCCCTAGCTGCTATTTGATATTTTTACTATCTGATATTTTTGCTATCTGATATCCATACCACTTGTATATTGTTTAATAAACTGTTCCCTTGCGCATGGCCTGCCGTAATAATAGCCCTGCAGATAATCAACCCGCATTTCATTCATTTTCTGGCGCCATTCTTTTTTTTCAATACCTTCTGCACATATCCTGACGTTAATGCTATGTACCATCGGAATTATATTTTTATACAATTCATAATCCCTTTCATTATCCATTGCCTTTGCGGTAAAATCCTTGTCCATTTTTACATAGCTTGGATTCATATCACGAATGCAATGAAAATTAGAATATCCTGTACCAAAATCATCGATCACAAAGCTGATATGGTTCTCATCCAATGCCTTCCTGAACTTACAAAACATCGGTGTCATATCCATAAATCCACTTTCGGTCATTTCAATATATATTGAATCCGGTTTTAAAGCATACCTTTTAATCACATCCAATATATCACGCTCAACGTTTCCGTGCATGATCTGGACATATGAAACATTTATATTCATCCTGAAATCAGGAATATATTGCTGTATTTCACAACACAGCTTTGCTGCTTCATCTAATATATATCTTCCTGCCGGGATAATTAATCCGGTTTCCTCCAGTAATGGGATGAATTCCATAGGTGAAATAACCTCTATATCTTCTCCGGATATCATAGAGAAGCGCATAAGCGCCTCTGCACCAATAACCTGCTCTAAACCACAATCCACGATTGGCTGGTAATGCACATCAAAGCCCTTGAATCCGTTCATGACAGAATTACGGAGTGCTGCTACTATTCTTCCTTTCCGTAAAAAAAGTTCATAGTCATTCTCATCAAAGATATAGAATCCATTTTTTCCCATTTTTTTGGCTTTTTTAAGGACAAATGAAAATTTCTTACGGCACTCATCGTAGCCTTCACAAACTGTTGTGGCATCCACAACACCAACAGAAATTGAAAAAACAGCCTCATAGTTTTCAGATACTATAAACCTATAAAGTCTGTCATCTATTTTTTTCTTAAGCTCTGCGGCATATTCCCCAGCAGAATGTTTCAGATCAACAATCACATACTGGTCAGCTACAAGATGATATATTCTCTGACTATCAGAAAGACATTCCTTCATGCAGTCAGCTACACTTTTCAGAATATAATTGCCATAAGCCGCTCCGCGCGAACTGTTGATTGCTCCAAAATCATCGATTCCTATATGCATAAGAAAGCCCTTAGATATGTGTTTCATATGAGAGCGCATATAGGCGTTAAATTCAAGTCCTCCAAGCAACCCGGTGACATTATCTGCCCTTCTCTGATTCCCTGTCTCATTCAGGCAGCCAACCAGGTATTGCGGTTTCCCATGCGAATCGTCAATCACTATACCATGACTGCTAATCCATACCGGCATGCCTTCTTTATCCAGCCATCTGTAATGCAGATTATGTACCTTTTCTTTTCCTTCACATATAGCCGTAAGATGCTCCTTTAGCATCTTACGGTCTTCTTCATACACTACCTGCAAAACATCATCAGTAGCATCATTCATGACATTTTCAGATATCATAAAACGTTCCACAGCCGACTCAGACAGCTCTATTGTATTATTCTGCAGATCATATACATACAGATAATCATCCATGCATTTTGCAATGATTTCTAATAAAGTTTCTTTTGTCTGTTCACCAAATACCTTAAATATATTCTCACTCACAACAAGAACCTTTCATTCATAATAGCTTCATATTAGCTTTAAGATAAATTATTAATCTTTAAAGAGCTTAAATCTGTTTACACGTTCATTCATCTTATCTGCACCCTCTGCGAGGTTAATACTGATTGCTGTATTCTCTTCTGAGGATGCTGCAGTACCCTGTACTACACCTGAAAGCTGTTCAATACCCTGTCCAATCTGTTCTAATGACTCTGCCTGTGTATTAGCCTTCTCCATAGTATTCTGTGCCATTTCTGCGAATGAATCCATATCTGCAATAATCTGGTTAAAGGCATCTGCTGTTGTTCTTGTAATTTCATTACCCTTCTGGATTTCAACTAAAGTCTTATCGATTAATTCTCTTGTATTTACCGCTGACTTAGCACTATCTGATGCAAGCTTTCCTATCTGGTCTGCAACTACTGCAAAGCCTTTTCCTGCCTCACCTGCCCTTGCAGCCTCAATAGATGCATTAAGAGCTAACAGATTAGTCTGCGAAGCAATATCTTCAATATCAGTAATAATATTACCTATTTCCTTAGATATTTCTGTAATGTGCTCCATTTCTGTCAGAAGAATATTCATTTTTTCTTTTTCATTATTTGCTTTGTTTGCAGAAGCCTTTACACGTTCAGATGCATTCTTTGTTTCACTTGCTGTATCCTCTGCAAGATCAACAACTGTATCTATTGTGGCATTAAGTTCCTGAATAACTCCTGCCTGCTCTGTTGCACCATCTGCTAACGACTTTGATGCACTTTCTACTTCCTTGGCATTATGTGTAACCTGTTCTGCAATATTGCTTATTTCTGACAATGTACTGTTAAAACGCTTTAAAATGTAAACAAGTGAATCCTTTAATTCTGAAAAATCACCCAGAAATGGTGTAATATCATCACCATTTCTTGTTAAATCACCCTGTGCTATGAATTTAACCTCCTGTGAAATCTCGCTTACATAATCTGAAAGTATATTCATAGCTTCCTTAAGCTTTGTAATTGTTTCACCAAACTCATCATCAGATTCATATGTAAGCATATCCACGTTAGACAGCTCACCCTTTCTAAGGCTGGCAACTGCCTCATCAATCTGACGTACTGGTTCTGTAATTGAGTCTGATATTATCTTTCCTATAATTGTTGCAATCACTGCAATCGCTAATCCTGTTATAATAATGACAATAAAAATAATTATTGTACATATATTAGCAATTACTTTTGCCTTATCTAATTCCGCCTGAAAATCATCGCGTACTGAATTTAACTTTTCTACAAATTCCTTATTACTTTCATACACGCTTCCAGTCATAAGATTGGCAGCATCAGCCTGTTTGCCTTCTTTACTAAGCTTATATATTTTATCTGAGGCTGACCTGTAATCCTCCCATGCAGAGCTTGCCTTTTCATAATCAGCTTTACCTGCCTGTGCTTTCTTATTTGAATTAATTATTGTCTCTAACTTAGAAGATATATCCTTTATCTGATTCTCCATATCATTAGTTTCTTTTTCACAGGCTGCCATAACTGCTGTATCTGTTTCTACAAGATGCTGATACTGTTTGATTCTATATTTAGCAGTTATTGTTTGTAATTCCTGCAGACACTCAAGTGAAGGAGACCACACTTCCGTAATACTATGTATATTCGAACGAATCACTAATGTTGATATAAGCGCAACCATTACAAAAAAAGCTGTCATAACAAGCACTGCCATCCGATATACCTTTAATTTTGCTGCAACTCTTAAATTAGCTATCCAATTTCTTAACTTTTCCATATAGTTTCCCTTTCTTTTGTTTTTAAATTATATTGTAATAATAAACTTTTTCCGAATCACATTATAAAAAGGCCAGACAAATTCCGATATTCTCCAGCCCTTACAATCCTTCTTCAAAAAGCTTTTGTTAAAGATATCACAAAAATGTTTATATTGCAACAAACCAAAAAAAATTTGTTTATTTTCCAAAAGAATACTTTACATATATAACCTAATATAGTTTTTAAGACTCTAGCTATGGTAGTCTTGCACTATAGCTTTTCTCTTTTTTATTCATATCTGCTAACATGCTTAAGAGCCGGCTTTCACACCAGCCTCTTAACAACTGCCACGAATGCATCGACTATGAATATAGCAAGGGCAATCGCCCCTGCTGCCCCGATGGTATGCACAAGACTTAATAGTGCCTCCTGTGTATCTGCTGTAAACAGGTAATAAACTGTCTCATACATGCCTGCTCCCGGCACAATCGTAAGTATAGACGGAATAAGCGTTGTTGTTACCGGTGTCTTAATAAGTCTTGCAAGAATATGCGATATGACTGCCAGCACCAGTCCTGACACAAAGGTAGCCATAAGCATAGATGTATACCTTTCCGTATAAAGATATACAGCCCATCCTGCCATCCCTAATATTCCATTAACAACCAGACATCTTTTCGGTGCTTCAATAAGAACTGAAAAGCCTATTATTGCACCAAAAGCAAATATACTTTGTAATAGCATAATTCTCCATTCTTTAAATCACATTGACAGGCTACAATAATAATAATCCCACATATACTCCAAGGGCAATCATCGCTGCCTCTGTAAACGCCTGCAGTATATTTGCATTACCTGAAGCGTAATCCCCATGAAGCGTATCTCGTATGGCATTGGTTATGGCTGCACCAGGTACAAGCACCATAATCGAGCCTATGATTATCCTGTCGATATGCGAACCTATTCCAACGTGCACCATAACGAAAGCTATAACCGATATGACTATTGATGCCACAAGATCATTTATAAGTGGATTAAGTGCGATTTTCTTTCCGATATGAAGCCACGCTGCAAGAAATATTCCAACTATTGCCGTTGCTCCCATATCCCTAAAATCACCACCATACATCCCTGCAAAGAAAGCTACAACAAAGACTGTGCATATATCCTTAAGCCACCATGGATACTGGGATTTCTTAAGATGCTTAAGCTGTGAAAAGGCCTCCTCTAAGGATATAATCCTCATATAGAACTTTCTTGATATATCATTTACCTGGGCTATTACATTAAGATTGGTCGCGCCCTTATTCACACGCCTTATAACTGTAAGAGCATCTATGGATGGATCATCAAGTGATATCATAATACCTGTTGACACTACAAATGCTTCACTTGTTTTAAGACCTGAGGTTTTGAGTATATAATTTATCGTTTCCTCTACACGGTATATCTCAGCTCCGCTTTCTAACATAATAGTGCCTGCAAGTGCCGCTGTATCAATAAGCAGCTTATAATCTGGCTGTCCTGTTTTCTTCACATCCGACCCGGTAGTTTCTTTTTTCTTGTCACCAGCCTTAACTGCCTGTACCATCTAAACCCCTCCTTATATCTTACTGATAGCTTCCTTATAGATTTCTTGATAGTTTCCTTATAAATTCCTTGATAAATTCATTATAAATTTCTTATATATTCCTTAATATCCTCTTAATGTTTACGTCATGATTTTATATACTCTGCCTTTATCTGAAGGTATACTTCTTTAATTCGCAGTTCTTTATTCCAAATGCTGAGAATTCCTCATTTGTCATATTGTTGAAATACGATTCTACTATTCTTGATATGCCATTATGCGCTACAAGCAGATAAACCTTATCCTCACTGTCATTCTTAATATCATCAATAAGATTATATATTCTCTGGCACAGATGAAGCATAGTCTCTCCACCATCAAAATCATATACAAAGTTCATCTTTGCCTTTGCGAATTCTTTTCCATCTCTTGCGGTTGATTCATACCGTCCAAAGTTCTGTTCTTTAAGTCTTATTTCCTCACGGCAGGCTATTCCTGTCACCTCTGATATATGCTTTGCAGTATCTGCTGCTCTTACTAATGGTGAATACAGGATTTCATCTATATGGATATGCTCCTCTTTTATTCTTTTTCCAAGCTCTGTCGCCTGGTCATGTCCCAGACTTGTAAGTGCAATATCTGTTGCACCACATATTTTGTTTTCAACATTCCATATCGTCTGCCCATGTCTTGTAAAATAAAAATAACTACTCATGCCTTATCACCTCAACTCTGCATAATCTCTCCAGCATATCATCTGTCATATTGTATACCGCATCAATCACATAATTTCTGTAAGTGGCATTTCCATCCATATCGTTAAGCCTTTTATATGCTGTTTCTCCACTTATTCCCATAACACAGACTGCCGCTGCCACAGCTTTGGCTATGCTGTCCTGTATTGCTGTATCATGCTCTTTACTTATGCACATATCTGCTTTATCTGCATCTGCTTTATCCACATGTGCAGAGCCTGTATACACATTTTCCGTGCTGATAGCTGCAATATAGGCTGTTATCAGTGCTGACAGCTGACAGCCCGTTCCTGTCACCCTGCTCATCATAGGATGTCCGTTTCTTATACAATACACTGTATTCCCATCAGTTACTATATCTGTAACACCAGTTATACACAACACAGCCGCTGTTTTTTTTGCAAATGTTTTTGCAAAGGCTGCCACATCATATATATTGTCCTCTGTGATACGGTCAATATCATTAGCCTCCACACCTTTAGAGTGGTTAATGTCAGCCATTCCTACTGCAAGTGCTTTTATTTCTGATATGTTTCCTCTTATGACAGTCGGACTTATCTCTTTTATTATTCTTAAGGCTGCACTGTTTCTGAAATCTGAGGCTCCTGCACCTACCGGATCAAGCACAACCGGATGATGAAGAGCTGCTGCACTTCTGCCAGCAACCAGCATCGCCTCAAGCTTATTCTCATTTAACATGCCTATATTAAGATTTAATCCATCACATATAGCTGTTATCTGTCTAACCTCAAGTGTATCCTCTGCCATGATAGCTGCACCACCACATGCCAGAAGTATATTTGCACAATCATTCATGCTTACATAGTTAGTTATACTATGAATAAGCGGCTTCCTTTTATGCACTATTCCAATAATATTATCAAACATGTTATTCTTTACTCCAACACCCATTGTTATTCTATATTCTGCTGCATTTTTGCAAGCAGTCCCGAGCTTTTAAGGCTTAGAACTATCATTCCCGATATCAGCGCACCTACTGCTGTTGATACAAAAAACGGAAATACATACACATAAAACGCCAGATTGGCTGCATTCTTTCCCATAAGAAATATAGCAACAGGGTACGCACTAAGTCCACCTAATATAGATGTTCCAGCCACTTCTCCTATCATTGTCGCTATAATGTTATGAAATCTTTTATACACTACGCCACATACTAATGCACCAAACATGCTTCCCGGAAATGCCATAAGACTTCCTATTCCCAGCATATTTCTTATAAGTGATGCCACAAATGCTGCCATGACACCATAACCCGGTCCTAAAAGAACTGCACAGAATACATTAACCATATGCTGTACAGGTGCACATTTGCTTCCAAACACTGGAAACGAAAACAGACTTCCTACAACAGCAGCAGCACATAATATACCTGCTATTGATAATTTTTTGATACTAGTTGATTTCACGATATAAACCTCCTTTTTTCCTGACCAGAAGCCTTATATATAATGCCTCTTCCATACAGGAATTCCATAAATCATTTCTTAAATCATTTTTTGTAGTATACCATATTCTACAAATGTGTGATATATTAATCTATAAATACCAGGATTGCTACATAATTTGCGCAATCCCCTGACAACATACGCAGAAATGGAGATTAGTGTGAAAAATAAGATTTTTCACACGCAAGATTTGTGCTTCGCACAAACTTGAGATGCGCTGAAAAGCAGCGCAAGAATGGAGGATTAACTATGTACGAATTCACTAATGACTGCCTTATAGGCATTAAAGAAATTGATGATGAACATGCAAAGTTATTTAAAATGATTAACGATGCAATATCTATGGGCAACGAGCTTGATGACATAGCTCCTGTCGCTAATAACCTTATATCAGGTCTTAAGGACTATGCTGCCACTCATTTTGCACATGAGGAGGCTTATATGGAAAGCATCCATGACCCTGAACTTGACCTTCAGAAAAAAGAACACGCTGCCTTTACGAAAAAGGTTAATGAGTTCTGTCTTGATACATCATCAAAGGAAGCAGCTAAAGCTTCATTTGATGAATGTATTTCATTTCTTGTACGCTGGTTATACCATCATATACTCAGTAACGATATGATGATTGGTAAAATGTGTACTCCTGTCAATAAGGAAAATGAAAGCTCTGCTGATGCTGATGGAAAAAAACTTTTTACATTTACTGATAAGTATAAAACAGGTATTGAGTTTATTGATGAAGAACATAAGCGTCTGTTTGAAATAATAGATGAAACCTATGAGCTTATTCATGACCACTTTATCCATGATAAATATGACCAGATAATGTCTTTACTTGATCAGCTTAAGGACTATACTGAGTTCCACTTCCATGATGAAGAAGAATATATGAAGAGCATCAATTATCAGGGACTTGAGGCCCAGCAGCAGGCTCATGCAGCTTTCATTGATAAGCTTGTTAATATTGATATACATGAGCTTGAAGCCATGGACGACAACCAGCAGCAATATCTGCTTGACCTTGTCAACTTCCTTGTAACCTGGTTAGCCAGCCACATACTTGGCACTGATAAGAAAATACCTGCAAAACCAGCAGACAAATAAACACACTTACATATAAAAAATAGATTGTAAATATATCTTTTTATATTTACAATCTATTTTTTTATTGTTTATAATATTGTTTATAATATGATGTGAGTTTCAAAAGTCTAACCCCACATGAGCCCGCACATCTGATATAAGACAAATGACGATATTACATGCCAGCATTGTGCTTCTCAAAAAACTTCTTAGTTTCTGCCACTACAACTCCACTAAGTGCAAACAGTGCAATCATGTTAGGGAGTGCCATAAGTCCATTGAATATATCCGCTATTGTCCATACAGCACTTACTGTCATATATGGTCCTATAAATACTGCTAATATGTATATCCAGCGGAATATCTTTACATGCTTCATATTTCCGTTACTTAAATATTCAAGACATCTTTCACTGTAGTAATCCCAGCCAAGAATAGTAGTAAATGCAAAGAATACAAGACAAAGCATAAGCACAAAGGATGAAACCTGTGCTGGAAATGGCAGTCCATTCTGGAATGCATATGTAGTAACCTGGACACCCTGAAGTCCCTCTACCTGCCATGCTCCTGTTATAACTATTGAAAGTCCTGTAAGTGTACATATAACTATTGTATCTATGAATGTACCTGTCATGCTTACAAGTCCCTGACGTACTGGCTCTTTTGTCTGTGCTGCTGCCGCTGCTATAGGTGCACTACCAAGTCCTGCTTCGTTAGAAAAGATACCTCTTGCAACACCCTTCTGCATAGCTACAAGCATGCTTCCTACAACACCACCTGTTATAGCTCTTGGTGAAAATGCTGCTTCCACTATAATCTTAAATGCTGTTGGAACCTTTGTTATGTTAGTTATAACAAGAACTCCAACAAACAACACATATAACACAGCCATAAATGGTACAATAACCTGACTTACACTTGCTATTCTCTTAACTCCACCTATAAGAACAAGAGCTACGCATACTGCAAGCACAAGAGAAGCTATAACAACTGACCATGAATATTCTCCTAGAAATGGAATATTCACACAATGTGAATTATCTGCATCAAAGAAGCCATTAACAGCACTTGATATACCATTTACCTGACTGAACGTTCCTATACCAAAAAGACCTACACATACACCAAAAAATGCAAATATTTTAGCAAGCCATTTCCACTTCTTTCCCATGCCCTGCTCTATATAGTAAAATGGTCCACCCAGACTATGTCCATCTTCTGAAACAACACGGTACTTAACAGCTAAAAGTCCTTCTGAATATTTAGTTGCCATTCCAAAAAATGCTGCCACTATCATCCAGAATAATGCTCCTGGACCTCCTGCGCATACAGCAGTTGCCACACCAACTATATTACCTGTACCTATCGTGGCACTTAAAGCTGTACACAGGGCTGCAAAGCTTGATATTTCACCTTCGCCCTCTTCTTCATTCTTTATCATCCACTTTAATGCAAGAGGAAGCTTTCTTATCTGAAGCACACCAAGACGTACTGTAAGCAGTATACCACCTGCTATGATAAGAACCATAAGAGGTACACCCCAGACAAAATTATCAATTGTTGTAAGAACCTGATTAACTAAATTCCACATATGTCCTAACTACCTTTCTTTATTTTCATAAATATAAATGACAAATATCCGGTTATATGACTTTCTATGGAAAACTGACAAGCTTTTCAGCCTGAATGGAATACATGACCTTAAGATTATATTGACTTATATATAAATATATATACTTATATATACTTGTATAATATATAGAACATATGGCCTTCTCTGTCCTTTTGCCTGAGAGATTCATATACGCATGTATATGTTGCACCTTCGGCTTCTGTATTATATCAGAATCTCCAGAGAGTCGATCCATTTACAGTTGCACCAGTCCTTTACACTGGCACCTGAGAGTGTTACTCCTTCGGTAGACATCAGTCACTTTCCTGCAAACTTCATATCGAAATTGTCATAGACTAATATATATCTATTTCAGACATTTTTCAACATTTTTTTATAATAATTTTAGATAATAAATTTATTCCAATGAATTTATTCAAAGTAACGTCTTATTCCATCTATAAGGCCATCTCTTAAAGTCTCAAGCCTGCTGTCGTTATGATCTGAACATTGATTTCCAAGTTCTATATCAACTGATGGTATTGTGCTGTACGAGGTCTGTGTAAGATCTATCTTCATACTTCCCTGTCCGTTTATCTTAGCACCGTTGTTACTAAGACCTGCTATAAGTGCTTCACCTAACGCATTATGTTCCTGCCAGTGTGAGGCAACTGGTTCCATGTCCTTTATGCCATCAGGAACAGCTATATAAAAGCACCCCTTATCATAGCTTAAGTTATCTCCATCCCAGTGAAGTGCTATATGGCAATCAGCTGCATTATTAGCTATAACTGTCCTCGCCACATTATCAAGCTGTACATCATCAGAATCCCTTAACATAAGTACATCATAGCCGTTATCCAGTAGTCCGTCTCTTAATATCTCTGCCATGCGGAGTGTTACTCTGCTTTCAGCAACACCATCGTTAAATGTCATTCCAGATGACACTGCTACAGCCATCGTTGAACCACTTGCTGTAGTTCCTCCTGTTGTCTTAGGTGAACCATCCGGATGACAGAATGTTTTTACTGTTGTGCCACCTACTGTACCATGTCCTGCATTCACTGCTACTGTTATGCCTTTACGTTCACTACTGCTTTTATAATATACTGCATTTCCTGTTGTTATAACTGCATTTACAGCGTACTGCCATGAAGGATCAAGCTCGACTCCTTCCTTGTCAGAATATGCAGGCTTTACAGCTGCATTGTTGTCAGTAGTGTCAGCTGCTTCTATACTTGTTTCTTGTTCATTATCTTCTTCAGTGATTGTTTCCTCTGTATTATTCTCTTTAGTCAGCTGTTCTTTTTCTGTATCTGACATAACAGTTTCATTCACACTAACTGTCTGTTCTGATGAAGTGCTTTTATCCGCTTTACTGCACGCTGCAGCTGTAACTATACATAACATAGCACTTATGCATACTAATAATCTTTTTCTCATATATAATCCCTATAATCTATCATAATCATAATTGCCAAACACGATTTATACTTTTGACTCTTACATCATTCTATTAGATTATTTTTGAATAATCAAGTAATTATTTACTTTTATTCTTTTTTGTAATTATTTACTTATGTTTATTTTTTTTATTAATACTTTTATTTATTAATACTTTTATAAACCAATAACACGATATATATAATCCATATCCATATTGGCTCTTATAACATCTGCAAGCTTATCATACTCAGCCTGTTTATACATATCATAGCTTATATGAGCGCTGTCTTGTGATATTCCCCGTCTTTTACATAACATTTCTATGAAACTATCACAGAATTCCTGCACATCAAAGATTCCATGCATATATGTTCCTGCCACATTGCCACATACACATCCATCCATATATTCCAATCCATCCACTGTATTTCTTATTTTTGCAAATGCCACGTCTGTTTTTACAACACTCTCTCCCATATGTATCTCATAACCACCACATACTTTTCCTGTAAGTCCACTCCATATGCCTGACTGATCACATATTATCCCTTCCACTCTTGTCCTGTGCTTGCTTCTGGAAAATGTTGTTACAACTGGAAGCAGTCCCATTCCTGGTATAGTCTCACCTGTCTCTGCGTTGCAGCTGTCATCTATCACATCCCCTAGCATCTGATAACCTCCACATATTCCAAGCACTAAAACATCCTGTCTTAGACACCTTATAATCTGTGCTTCTATCTGGTTATATCTCATCCACTTAAGGTCTCCTATAGTATTCTTGCTTCCAGGAATAATAATCAGGTCCGGACTTCCTATCATAGCTGCATTATCAACGTACCTTAGATTAACTATATCCATACGCTCCAACGCATTAAAATCTGTAAAGTTAGATATATGAGGCAGCCTTATAACTACTATATCCAGCTGCTTCTTTAGTGTGCTGACAGACTTATGTGATGTATCTATTCTTTCAGAAAGACTGTCCTCATCTTCTATGTCAAGCCTTGTATAAGGAATAACGCCTGTAACTGGTATATGACATATATCATAAAGCTGTTGTATGCCTGGCTCTAATATTCTCCTGTCGCCACGGAACTTATTCATGACTAGTCCCCTGACACGTTTTCTTTCCTTTTCCTCAAGAAGCATAATCGTTCCAACAAGCTGTGCAAACACACCTCCACGGTCAATATCCCCGACTAAAAGTACTGGTGCATCTACAAGCTCAGCCATCCCCATATTTACAATATCATCTTTTTTAAGATTAATCTCTGCCGGACTTCCAGCTCCCTCTAACACTATAACATCATATGCCTTATCAAGCTTGTCATATGCCTGCATAATATCCGGTATAAGCTTCTTTTTATACTGGAAATATTCCTTTGCCGGCATATTTTTTAACGGAGTTCCATTTACTATAACCTGTGAACCGACATCACTTGTCGGCTTTAAAAGTATTGGATTCATACATATATCAGGTTCTATCATGGCAGCTTCTGCCTGCATGACCTGTGCCCTTCCCATCTCATAACCATCCCTGGTCACATAAGAATTCAAGGCCATATTCTGCGATTTAAAAGGTGCAGCCTTATACCCATCCTGTTTTAACACTCTTAATATTCCTGCTGTCACTATGCTCTTTCCTGCATTAGACATAGTTCCCTGAATCATAAGATTCTTTGCCATATATTACTGCACCTCCATTATATTCTTTATAAGACATTCGTTATCCTCATGCTTCTTTACAGAATAGTCAAGCAGAATATCTTTATCAAATATATTGCCGCCGTGTATCTGTTTTTCCATATACAGTAATCCTCCTTTTCCACTAAGAGCCTGCACTTTTTAAAAACCAGCCTGTAAAAGCAGTACAAGTCTTATCACTGACACCATGACAACCATAAGAAAAGCTGTAATATAAAGAAGAAGGTTACTTCGTTTTATATCCTCTGTTTCAAGTTCTCTTATGTCATCACCTATCTGCGGTTTCTTTACAAGTCTGCCAAAATAATAATTATCGCCTGATAAAGCTACCATAAGTGCACCTGCACAGGCTGCCTCTGTCTGTGCAGCATTAGGACTGCTGTGCTTTTTTTTATCCCTTTTATATATTTTCCATGCATTTTTAATGCTGTAATGTATCTTATCCGTTCCTTTAAGCTTTTCACATATCTGTGCAGCACCTGCCGCTACAACCATAAGACAGCCTCCGATTCGTGCCGGTATATAATTAAACACATCATCCATCTTTGCTGCAAATCTTCCAAAATACATATATTTGTCATTCTTATACCCAATCATGGAGTCCATAGTATTCACAGCCTTATATATAAAGCCTCCCGGTGCACCAAAAAAAAGCATATAAAACAATGGTGCCACAACACCATCTGATGTATTCTCTGCAACTGTTTCAACCGCAGCCCTTATAACACCATGATTATCAAGCTGCATGGTATCGCGTCCTACTATCATGGATACAGCTATCCTTGCCTGTTCTATTCCTTCCTGCTTTAATGCAGTATATACTTTCATGCTTTCCACTCTTAAGGACTTAACAGCAAGAATCTGATAGCACATTATAGTTTCTGCTATGTAGCCTGCTGCTATGCTGATATTATAAAACACTGCAAGAAACAATATCACAACAGCTCCTGTGACAAATAACACAAGAACTGCAAGAACTGCCCCTTTTATGTACTTCTCTCCATCTTTGTCGCCTTTTTTTAACAAAAGCTTTTCAAGAAACGTTATCAGCCTGCCAATAAGCTGTACAGGATGATACAGCCAGTGTGGGTCTCCTACTATAAGGTCCAGTATATACCCAAGCACTATCGCTATTGTCTGACATTTTATTATCGTTAAAAACATATATTATAATACCTTCTTTGCACTTATTATCCTGACATTCTGCGTTACTTCACATATATAACCTTCTGCGTTGCCACAATGATAGTCATAATAACCACCACCATAAAATTCCGATAATATTGACATAATAGTTCCACCATGGACCACTAAAGCAACAATTTCATTATCTTTAGCATGTTTTACAATTCTTATAAATGCTTCTGTACATCTTTTCCTGAAAGCTTTAATATCCTCTCCCTCTGGAAATGGCAGCGTAGCATTGCTGTCTATCCATTTTTGATAATAAGAATCACCTGAAAGCTCTATATAGTTTTTCCCTTCAAACCTGCCAAAATCACATTCCTTTAAATCATCAACAACTACAGCCTCTCTGCCCGGATATATTATCTGTGCCGTCTGGATGCATCTTTTCATTGGACTTACGTATATCTTATCTGCAGCCGGATATATGTCTTTATGTACATTTATTAACAGCTTTTCTATACCTGTATCGCACAAAGCTTCATCTGTTATTCCTATATATCTTTTTTCCTGATTCCCCATGGTGGCTCCATGCCTTATCAATATAACCTTCATACACGTATTGTTCTCATTTATTACTTCCATCACATTTAAGACACTGTCCTATGCCACACATAACTCGCTCTACCCTGTCTGACTTCTTGACTGCACAGCATAACGCCCTTCCGACAGTTTCCCTGTATATTCTGTCTTCTTTTTTCAGTGGAACTATTCCACCTCCTACCTCATCACATATAAGTATGATATCAGGATTAGCCTCATATATATCATTTATTATTTCAGCGGCAGGCATTGTCTTTGCTGTGGTGTCAGCCGTTATAGTATCATCAGTCGTTATGGTGTCAACCGTTATAGTATCATCAGTCGTTATGGTGTCATCAACTGTAGTGTTATATGCAGCACCTTCTTTATAGGTTAACCTTTTTATATACAGATGCAGGTGATTAAGCACCTGTGCTTCTTTTATATCCTTAAGGCTGCATCCTGCGCCATCAGCTACCTTTAAACAGCCCTTTTTTTCTAGTACATATTCAAGTTTCCCCTGAAATGCACCTCCAAAATAAACTTCCATATGTATTTCTCCATCACTATAATAAGCTAAGCTATCAGACAAGAAGTGAGATTATGCCTATCGCAGCTGTTATACACAACTCACATACACAAAGCAGATATCCTGCCAGGTCACCTGTAACACCACCGAACTCTTTATATGCCATATGTCTGTAATATAAAAACACTGCCACACAAACAGCATAGATTATAAATGCAAGTATTATATTAATAAAACATATTCCTGCAAAACACAGTACAAGCTGACAAAAAAGCATTATATTTACACGTTTTCTATCTGCTTTGCTTGTAAATGAATAAAGCATTCCTTTATTTACAGCACCTTTAAGATTAACTGCTGCCAGACCGCTTATTATCCTTGATAAAAAGAAAGTAAATGCCCATGCTATAGCAAGTCCTTCATACCCTTTAGACACTATGCAGTATATAAATGCAAAAAAAACGACATAATATACCAAAAGTCTTATAACTGCGAACGCACCTATATGTGAGTCCTTTAATATTCCAAGCTTCTTTTCAACGTCACCATATGAGTTACGTGCATCACAGGTATCCATGTAACCATCAAGATGAATCCCGCCAGTAATAACTACAGGCAGAATCATAAGTATAAGTGATACACTTATATATGGTACATAAAAATAACCCGATATCTTATATAAAACATACATTATCAGTCCTGTAACTGCACCTACAAGCGGAAAGAAGCCCATAACATATCTCATGTCCTTTTCTTCTAATTCCAGATGTGGCATAGGTATTTTAGAATACATGGAAAATGCTATCACCAAAGATTTAATCACTGACATATACTTTCCTCCTCTAGTATATTCTTTCCCTTATGAAATACAGGAATAGAATACACCACTTCAACTACAGCATCAGCTTTTTTAGCAAGCTGTATATTAAGCCTTCCAAGTCTTTTTATATAGTTCTTTGTATCTGTATCATATTCGCATCCATCAAAAAACACCTCATTAGTTACAATCACAAGATGCCCGCACACCTGATACAGCTTCATACATTCATCTATTATGTTATCCGGATTCCCGCCTTTTTCAAAGCATTCATTAGCAAGCAGGTTAGACATACACTCAAGTAGTACTACCGGCTTATTGGAAATTCTTTCTGCAGCCTCACAGATATGCATGTACTGTTCTATAGTTTCAAAACCTTTTCCACTTCGAAGCCTGTGATGTCTTAGTATTCTTTTCTTTCCTTCTTCACCATACGGCTGCATTGTAGCTATATAATATTTCTTTCTGTCTCCTGATAACTTGCAGCATATCTGTTCTGCATACTCAGATTTTCCGCTGCCACTTACACCAGTTACTACTATCAACATTTCCCATAATCCTCATATGCTGTTATCTGTATATCTTCAAACGTTGTATTTTCCTTATATACCTGCATAGCCATATCAAGCAATGGAAAAAGCATAACTGCGCCTGTTCCCTCGCCTAGTGCAAGCTCTGCATGTATAACTGCCTTCCTATCAAGTTCAGCAAGCAAAGCCTTTATCGCTGGTTCTTTTCCCTGATGTGATACAAGTATATAATCCTTTACTACATGACACAGCCTTACTGCAATAAGTGCTGCAACGGCAGAAATAACACCATCAACCACAACAGGAAGCCTGTATACTGCTCCCCCTATATACACTCCTGTCAGTCCTGCAACATCAAGTCCACCTATGCATCTTAACAGTTCCAAAGGATCATTCTTATATATGCCATACATCTCTTTTGCTTTTCTTATGACTTCTGTCTTTTTTAACAGCCCCTCATCGCTAAGACCTGCTCCCCTGCCTGTTACTTCCCCGGGATTCATGTCCAAAAGTATACATGCCAATGCTGCACTTGTTGTTGTATTACCTATACCCATCTCTCCTGTGGCAAGTATGTTATATCCATCATCCTTACAGCATTTAACCTGCTCTATTCCTGCTTTTACAGCCTTTATAAGCTGCTGCTTTGTCATAGCTGGTTCCTTTAAGAAGTTTTTAGTTCCAGGCATAACCCTTCTGTTTACAAGTCCTTTATAATCTTCTGTTTTTATAAGACTACCAGGCAGGTCCTGTGCTATTCCTATATTTACTGGAATAACCTTTGCATTAACGCAGTCTGCCATCCTGCATACACTTGATATTCCATCTGCCATGTTGCAGCTTACAACAGCAGTTACCTCCTGTCCTGTCTGGGTAACACCTTCTTCTACTATACCATTATCTGCACACATAACAACAACTGCTTTTTTGTCTATAGATACATCTGCATTTCCTTGTATTCCTGCTATCTGTACTATCATATCCTCGAACATTCCAAGTCCATGAAGTGGTTTTGCTATACCGTCCCAATGCTTTTCTGCCTGTTTCATAGCATTATTATCCAAAGCTTTTATTGTTGTAAGTTCTGGGAATATAGCTGCCAGTTTTTCTATATCTTTATCTATACCACTCAATTTATGTCTGTAGCATCTGCATGTCTTAATAAATCTTCTGGCTGCTTCTTTGTTTCCTGGAAAATATATATGAGGAAAACCTGCATACAATGTATCACTTCCATAACCTTCTATCTCAACGCTTCCATCAGATGCTTTAGTCACAGAATAAGTATCACCCTTACAGTCACTATTCCAGTAGTGGAATTCGTGGGCTGAAAAACTCTTGCCTTTATCAGCAAGCATAGTATTTCTGCCTGCTGTGAGTGTCATATATCCAAACCTCTGCAGACGGCCGGCATTATAGCCTGTGCCATCTATAACTCCTGCCATTGGATATACTTTTTTATCTGGTGCCTCAAGCTTCTTATGAAGATACAGATATCCACCACACTCTGCTATACATGGAAGTCCTCCCCGTATCTTATCCGCTATATCGTTTCTCATGGAAACATTATCCGATAGTTCTTTGGCATGAAGCTCTGGATAGCCTCCATACAATAATAAGCCATCAATATCATCTGGAAGCTTCTTATCCCTCAGCGGACTAAAATATACAGGCTCGCACCCATGTTCCCTTAAGAATTCAAGATTATCCTCATAAAGAAAACAAAATGCCTCATCCCTTGCTACTGCAATATGTATGATATCTTCTTTATTACTTTTTTCTGTTTTTTTGCAGGCTTTACTATCAGAAGCATTTAATTCACAGCCTGTCTTACACTTTGTGGCTGTATGTCCCAGTTCTATAATACCTTTGATATCAATACTCTCCTTCATAAGAGCTGCAATAGTATCAACCTTTTCCTTAAAATGTTCAATCTCATCGGATGTAACAAGACCAAGGTGTCTGCTTTCAAGTGCTATGGCCTTGTTTACAGGAAGATAACCAAGCGGCTTTATTCCAGCCATATGTGCCGCCATACTTGCATCCTTATATAACTTAGAAGACAGATTGTTAAATATAACGCCTTGTATATGATTGTTTTCTATATATTCTTTATAACCTTTAAGAACCGCTCCTATTGAATTACTCATGCCCCGGCAGTTCACTACAAGAATAACTGGTGTATCTGTGATATCAGCTATCTCATATGAGCTTCCCTTCGTGCTAAAGCCCTGTCCATCATAATAGCCCATAACTCCCTCTATTATAGTTATGTCACTTTCTGATTCTTTTCTAAAAAGCAGCTCTTTTATAGTATTTTCATCACAGAACCAGCTGTCAAGGTTGCCTGTTTTCATGTTTAATACTCTTGAATGAAACATTGAATCTATATAATCAGGTCCACATTTTAACGCTAAAGGCATTAAGCCCATATCTTTAATACACTGGCATAAGCCGCATACAATAGTTGTTTTGCCGCTTCCACTGCCTGTAGCAGCTATCATGACTCGACTCATCTGTTACCTCTTCCTTCAATAATAAATACTGGATTGTTGGCAGCTAACATATGATATCTGCCTCTTTTCTTTATCTGTGTTACTGCTATCTGTACAATATCTATAACATCCACTTTTTTATCTTCCATAAGCCTTACGGAATCATTAAGCGTTTCTAATGTCACTGCTGTTATAACTATGTGTACACCAGGATTTTTCTTTAATACTATGTCCATTATTTTTTCAAGCTCTCCACCGCTTCCACCTATAAATACTGAATCCGCAGCAGGCAGTTTCTCTATCACATCTGCAGCACTGGCATTAATGATATCTATATTATCAAGTCCGAATTTTCTGGCATTTTGTGCTATAAGCTCACAGCCTTCTTTCGTTCTTTCAACTGCATATACTGTTCCATATAAGGCATGCATGGCAAGTTCTACAGAAACCGAACCTGTTCCTGCACCGATGTCATACACTATGGCATCCTTAGCCGGTGATAACCTGCTTACAACACTTGCCCTGATTTCGCGCTTTGTCATAGGAATATCTGCACGTATAAAACTCTCATCTGGCAAACCTGTCATAACAGCTGCCTGTGGATAATGATTATGAACCGCCATAACTGTTAGTCCTTCTGCCGTATATTCTGCATATTCACTTACGTGCCCTGATAATATCTTTTCATTATCATATGACAGATTCTCACCTATCCATATATCTGCCCCGCCCAGTCCGGACTCACAAAGCCGCTTACAGATATGAGAAACATCGCCCTGCGTAAGAAAATATGTCCATTCATTAGTTAAGACAAGCGGAATATAATTCTGTTTCTTACCATGCAGACTGACCATTGCCGCCATCTCCCACGGCTGTCCTATCTTTGAAGCAAGATATATAACAGAAGATATTCCAGGAAGAATATTTATATCATACTTTTTTACAACACTTTCCTCCTGTGCTTTATAAAGCTGCTCTGAAAGCTTCTTTGTTCCGCTGTAAAAGCCTGTATCACCTGACATTAAAACTGCATATATTAAAGCCTTTTCTTTGTTTATAATATCGTAAATATCCCTGGCTGTAACAGCAAAAAAAAGTTTTTTATCTGTGTTACTATAAGCCTCAAGAAGTCTTTTAGAACCTATAATAACATCTGCGTGTTCTATTGCTTCACTTGCCTGCTGTGTAAGACATTTTCTGCTGCCCGGCCCCATTCCTATGATATACACCTGTTTCATCTGCTTCTCCCTTATATCACTCTGCTTTTTAACCATATGATAAGCTATATTTACAGCTTTTCAAGATACTCTATGACCTCTTTTATACATTTTCCTTCATGTTCAACAGGTCTTTTTATAACCACAACATCCGCTCCTGTCTGTTCTGCTGCCATAAGCTTCTCATTGTATCCACCGCTGTTTCCTGACTCTTTCGTCACGAGCACATCTATGTGAAACTGTCTGATTAATGCTGCATTTATTTCCGTAGAAAATGGTCCCTGCATTGCTATAAGATGTGCTGGAAAAAAACCTGCATCTATAGCATTCTGAAGCATACACGGATCAGGCAGCAGCCTTAGATAAGCTCTCTTTTTATAGTCTTTTATATTGACATATTCAGGGATGTTCTTACTTCCTGTTGTAAGTAATATATTTTTTTTAAGATAAGCTTTACTGTTTAGAATAGAAACAGTCTCTTGCATAGTGTCTGTATACACAAGCCTGTCATCTAAGGATGCTCCATCCTCATATGCTGCTTTGGGAACCGTTTCCTCTCTTAACACTCTGATGTACTGTACATCCGCTTTATCACATACATCTTTTATACTGCGTGTTACTACTCTGGCATATGGATGTGTTGCATCTATAACAATATCCGGTTTTATATATGCAAGTTCCTTTTGCATAGCTTCCTCATCAAGTCTGCCTACATGTATGTGAAGCTTTTCTTTATATATATTTTCTGATAGCTCTAAAATAATCTCTTTTCCATATTCTGTCGTCACATATACATGCGTGATAAACCCTGTATCACTTTTTTCTGCCAGATATCCGCACAGTCTTCTTCCCTCTGTCGTGCCTGCAAAAAGCATAACAGTAACATTTTTCATCATATAACCTTGTACCCTCTTGGTGTGACCATCCTGCCATCTATAACCTTAGTATGGCTGTTTCCTATATATACAGTTGTAAACATATCAACATCACATTCTGCCAGTTCTTTAAGCGTAAGTATCTCTGCCTTTTCATTATCCCTGCCTATGTTTTTAACATATCCACATATTGTATCCGGTGATTGTATCTTAGACACGATCTCACATGTCTCTTTAAGATATCCAGCTCTTCTTCGGCTGGACGGATTATATATGCACATTACCATATCACTGTCTGCAGCAGCCCTCACTCTTTTCTTTATAAGCTCCCATGGTGTCATACAGTCACTTAAGCTTATAACAGCAAAGTCATGTGATAACGGAGCTCCAAGAATAGCTGCACCACTGCTTGCTGCTGTCACACCTGAGATAACCTTTATCTGTACTCTTTTTTGAGCAAGCTCATATACAAGACCTGCCATGCCATATATCCCGCTGTCACCACTACATACAAGTACTACCTCCAGGCCTTCCTCTGCCTTATCTATAGCGTACTGGCACCTCTCTTTTTCCTGCATCATATCTGTAGAATAATACTCTTTTTCAGGAAAATACTGTTTTAATATGTTAACGTATGTCTTATATCCAACTATAAGCCTGGCATCAGAAATAGCTGCAAAGGCTTCTAGTGTCATATTATCTTTAGCCCCGCTTCCAAACCCAACTATCTTAAGCATACATACCTCCTTGTTTTACGAAGTAAAATGCGACTGCTCTCGCAGGAGCAGAGGTATTTACCTCCTTGTTTTACGAAGTAAAATTTATCATTCTATGCATATATTGCCACTGTCACTCCGTCACAGACTGTTTTTTTTACAATACATCTTTTATCTTTTGAGGCTGCACATGCACTTCTCTCACACACATTATCAACTCCAACATTATCCTTAACAAAGCCTGATGCAGTGAATTCACCTCTGATAGTGTTAAGATATTGTGCTGAATATGTTTTATATGGTACTTTCAGTTCCCGTGCAAAATCTATTATCCCCTGTTCGTCAGCTTTTCTGTCAACGGAAACAACTGCCGCTATTCTTTCCATAAGCAGGTCATTCTTATCACATGTACTGCTTACCGCTTTTCTTATCTGCCCGCTTGTTTTTCCTCTTTTACAACCTATTCCTACGAAAAGATCCATAGGCACAAGCTTCAATGTACGCCTGAATATCATATGGGCAGACGGACTTGTTATAATCTGTATTCCACTTTCATATTTATCTATACTGCTTTGTCCGGCTGTTTGATAGTCTGCTTCATATCCCGTTCCATATGCTTCCTCTCCAAACATTGTAAGCTGCCCATTCCACTTTTCAACAGTTTTTTCTAACAGCTTTTTATATGCTTTATCACCTGCTATTCCGACAGGTTCACCATTCAGCACTCTGCCTGATATATCCTGAATCATAACAGGATTAAGTATACGCATATTGTTCTCCCTGGCAAACATATCAACTGCAAAGACACCTCTTGCATCCGTAGCTGTTGTAATAACTGGCACTGCACCTATTTTACATGATAACTGGCTGCACCATTCATTTGCACCTCCAAGATGCCCCGAAAGAAGAGATATAATGAATCTTCCCTGTTCATCAGCAACTAATACTGCCGGATCTGTAACCTTACTCTTTATGTATGGTGCAAGAGTTCTTACCGCAATAGCGGCTGCACATATAAACAGTATTCTGTCACAATTCATAAACTGCTCACGTATAACTCTTCCAACTGAATCAAATGATATGACGTTATCATAATTATCTGCACATCTTGAGTGGCAGTATATATCAACATTCATATCATCCTTCATATCATCCTTTATACTCTGTGCAGCTTTTTTTGCCACTTTCATGCCATCATGCGTAAATGTAATAATGATAGTTCTCATTCTTATCTTCGATACTCCGTCTTAAAATCCTTATCATATAGTTTTGAAAATGCATATTTATCACCAAGGAAATCTCCTACCATAACAAGAGCTGTCTTTGTTATGCCCTCTTTTTCTGCCGCTTCTGCGAGTTTATCAAGCGTTGTCCGTATACATTTTTCATCCTTCCAGCTTGCCTTATACACCAATGCACATGGAGTATCTGGTGTATATGCACCTTCATATAGCTTTTCTGTGAGTTCTTTAAGATGGGATGAACTAAGGAAGATAACCATAGATGTTTTGTGCTTTGCAAGTCTGCCTATATCCTCATTGTCTGGTACTGGCGTTCTTCCTGGCATCCTTGTGATAATAACTGACTGTGATACTGCTGGAACTGTATATTCACACTGCACAGCTGCTGCCGCTGCAAGAAAGCTGCTAACTCCCGGACATACTTCGCAGGCTATTCCATGCTTTGCAAGCTCTTCTATCTGCTCACGTATAGCCCCATATAATGAAGGGTCACCCGTATGCAGACGTACAACCTTTTTACCCTCATTTTCAGCCTTAACTATCACATCTATAACTTCATCCAGATTCATATATGCACTATTATATATCTCACAGGCTTCTTTTGCATACTCAAGCAATTCTTCATTGACAAGTGAACCTGCATATATAATAACATCTGCTTCATTTAAAAGCTTCATCCCACGCACAGTTATAAGATCCTTTGCACCTGGTCCTGCTCCAACAATCTTCACCATATAAATCTCCATTCTTCTATATACTTCTTATGCTTAATCTTTTATCTTTTCCAGCAGCTCATCTGCCAGCTTAGTTTTACCAAGTATTCCATATTCATTGGAAAACACTATGGCAGCAATCTTTATACTGCCTGCACTCCTTCTTTCGAGTACATTTTCAATACGTATCATAAGCTGTTCCATTACCGCTTCAAGCATGTCTGATTTTTTCAATATTTCAAGTGCTGCATCTGTTGTAACGCACCCTGGAAGCTGCCTTAGCACATAAGGTTTGGCTCCTGCCTGCACTGCACACGTAGTAAGCACCTCCATACGTCCATCTGCAATCCTTGAATGTGTATTCATAATCCCTGCTCCAAGCTTTACAAGCTTTCCTATGTGTCCCACAAGAAGCATGCCTTCTGCTCCCGAAGCACACACAATATCTATAGTATCTCCTATATAGTTGCTGCATTTGATACTTCTTTTCAATTCTATATTAAGAGTATTGAGTAAAAAATCCTGTCCATAATTACCAGGTGCTGCCAGCAGCATTTTCTCACCTTCTGCAACATGCATACTGACCTCTGTACGGATTGTATCTATAAGTGCCTGTTCGCTCATAGGCTCTACTATTCCTGTTGTTCCAAGTATAGATATGCCGCCTGTTATGCCAAGGTTAGGATTAAAAGTTTTCTTTGCTATCTCTTCACCATCTGGAACTGAAATAACCACAAGAAGACCGCCATCATAGCAGTAATCCTCTGCTGCCTCCATCACACCTGCTTCTATCATCTTTAAAGGCACTGGATTGATAGCGGCTGCACCTACAGGTCTTGATAAACCTTTTTTAGTAATACGTCCGACACCTTTACCACCATCAACTATTATACGCTTATCGTTTTTTTGTTCATTCTGTCTTTTATCATAATATGCTTCTACATATGATACTTCTGCATACGATACTTTGGCATACACGTATATCCCATTCGTCACATCAGGGTCATCACCACTGTCTTTTCTTATCGCACATGATACTTGCGTATCATTCATTGATATATCTTCAACATCCAGTAAAAGACTGACTCCTGACGGTGTCATAACTTTAACTTTGTCTGTTTTTCTTCCTGATAACAGCATCTGTGCAGCTGCCTTTGCCGCAGCACAGGCACATGTACCAGTAGTATATCCACATCTCATTTTCTGTTGGTTTTTATATACGTATCGTTCTAACATCTGCGCCACTCTTTATCATCATCTGCTTCCATATAAAACAATGCATTCATAACAGCCGCTGCAACATTACTTCCGCCTTTTCTTCCACGTGCTACTATATATGGCATACTGCTGTTTATAATATCTTCTTTGGCTTCAACTACATTAACAAAGCCAACTGGTACTCCAATAACAAGTGAAGGACAGAATTTCCCTGCATCATATAATTCTCTTATTCTCATAAGTGCAGTAGGTGCATTGCCTACAACCATAATGCATCCTGCATTACGTTCTGCCGCTTTTTCAACACTGATGGCTGCCCGCGTTACTTCCCTTTTAGCAGCCTCACATGCCACATCTTCATCTGCCATATAACAGTTAAGCTGGCATCCAAACTTTTCAGCCATCTTATGGCTTATTCCTGATTTTGCCATATTGGTATCCGTAACAATATCCACTCCTGAACGTATGGCATTAAGTGCCTTGTTAACTACTCCATCAGAAAATGTCATACTTGTCTCATATGAAAAATCTGCTGTGGTATGTATGACTCTTTTGACTATCGGTTTATATATATGTGGTATATCAGTAGTAAGTTCACTTTCTATTATAGCAAATGACTGTTTTTCAATATCCATAGGTTTCATATATAATCTTCTCCTTAATTCCTTCGGGTATTACATGATATTTATGTTATAGCTTCTTATGTTGGTACGTGATATTTGTTTTATAGTTTCTTCTGTTGGTACTTGATATTTATTTTATACAAGCTGCCTAAGTGCTTCTCTGTCTGGCTTTACAAGCACTTTCTTTCCCTGTTTTTTTGCATATTCTATCAGATCTTTTAATCTTTTATTCATAGCACCAACCTGACATCCTGTATCTATAACATAGTCTGTTTCATCTATCTTTGCACATGCTTTTTTATATGTTTCTTCATCTATCGGTTCAAACATCCTGTTAACAATCACATCTTTGGCAAGCGACTTTGCTACAGGATATTCGCAATCATTTTCATATATTATTCCTGCTAAAAATGCTATCCCTGCCCTCTGAAGCTCTCTGTATGTGAATACACCTGTCCCTGCACCACCAACAACAAACACATGTGCCTTACCCTGTGGTCTCTTTAACTCTGCACTTCCATAAAGGCTGTTATATGTTCCCTGTGTAAGTCCATAAAGCCTGCTTATCCGCTCATCTGTAAATATGCTTTCAGGTCTTGCGAATTCTATGGTTTTATCTGTACCGATACACATAACGTAATCAGCCACCTTTGCTGCAAGTTCTATCTCATGTAAAGATACTATAACTGCAACTTTATCTCTTACTGCCATATCCTGTAATATATCAAGAAGCTCTATCTTATGTCTTATATCAAGAAAAGACGTCGGCTCATCTAAAACAATAATCTCTGGTTTCTGACATATCGCTCTTGCAAGCATAATACGCTGGCGCTGTCCATCACTTATCTGTGAAAAATCTTTATTCTCTATATCAGCCGCCGAAACCTTTCTTAAGGATTCTGTCACTATCTCTTCGTCTTCCTTTGTCAGCTTTCCGAAATAATTCGTATAAGGATATCTTCCCATAGCAACGACATCACGGCATGTCATCATCTCTGTCTTTATCTTTTCAGTAAGGACAACAGACATAGTTTTAGCATATTCCTTTCCTGTAAACTCGTCAGTCCTTCTGCCCTTTATGTATATGTTTCCTCCTATTGGATGCAATTCTCTTATTATGTTCTTAAGTATAGTTGATTTACCAGCCCCATTAGGTCCTATAAGTACAAGAATCTCGCCTGGTTTTACCTTCATGGCTATATCCGATAACAGTACTTTCCCATGATATCCTACACTTAAATCTTCTGTCTGCACATATATCTGTTCCATATATTCTCCACTTATACTACATTTTAAAAACTGCTTATTATTGTAAAAACATGCCATTACTTTTTCTGCTTAATCATAAGCCATATAACAACAGGCGCACCAAATATTGCTGTCACTGTTCCTATAGCAAGCTCAGATGGTGAGAATATAGTTCTTGCAATAAGGTCGCAGAACATACAGAATACTGAGCCACTTAAGAATATGGCAGGAATGGTTATTAATGGTTTCGTTGTTTTAAGTGATAATCTCGTTATATGTGGCACAGCTATTCCAACAAAGGATATAGGTCCTGCAAGAGCTGTAACACATGCTGAAAGTAAACTTGAAAGTAATACTATACATACTCTGAAAAATTTAATATTGATTCCCATGCTCTGTGCGTATCCCTCACCTAAAAGATAAGCGCTTATCGGCTTGGAAAACAGAAATGTAACAATCGCTGTAGGAAATATTATAAATGCTGCAAGCTTTACAGTTGCCCATGAGCTTCCAGAAAAACTACCCATTGCCCAGTGTGTAAGATTAGCTATATTAGAATCATTGGCAAATGTTATACATAAATCTGTTATTGCAGAACATATATAGCTTATCATAATTCCAACCACTAATAACATGGACATGCTTTTTACCTTATTGGCAAAAAACAGTACATAAAGCATGGCAAACAGTGAACCAACAAAGGCTGCTGCAACCTGTGCCCAAAGCGGCATGCCGGAAACATGTTCAAGTAAAAATATCATCGTAATAGCAACAAACATCTTAGCTCCTGATGATATACCAAGCACGAAGGGACCAGCTATAGGATTTCTGAAAAAAGTCTGCAGCAGAAAACCTGATAGTGATAATGCTCCACCAAGAATAGCTGCCATACATAATCGTGGAAGGCGTATTTTCCATATAATATTGTATTCAGGTGTTCCAGAATCACCCTTTAAAAATATTATCTTACCAATCTGTACAGGAGATATATGAACATTTCCTGTATTAATATTCATTATAACTGCTGCTGCCATTAATATAAGCAGCGCAACATAAACAAACTGATAGCGGAATATCTGTTTAAATTTATTATTTTTCTGATTAATGTTGTTATCCACACTTATCCTCATTTTTCTTTGCGTTCATCATATATTAACTCATTGTTTATCAACCCTGTGCTTATCAAAATGACTGTCTCATTAAGATGTATTTGCTTAATGTGACAGTCATTGATACTAATATTTATTCACTTTATTTAAGCTTTTTTAAATATGTAAGCTCTGATGTGCCAGCGTCTGCTTTAAACATAAGATTGATATCGTTGATCATGCTTCCGATTGTATCTGCAATCTGGAAGAAATCTGGTGTTGTACACCATACATTGCCATCCTTAACTGCCTTTAAATCAGAAAGTACACTGTTATAAGACGTAAAATCAGCCATTGTAGATGGCTTACCACCTAAATTCCATACATATATAATGTAATCTGCATCTTTAGCCTTCTCATAGAAGCTCTCGATTCCAAGCTCCTGTGTACCTGTCTTATCAGGGTTAAGATCAGAGAATATATAGTTACCACCTGCTATGTTAACCATCTGTGCAAGATAATCACCTGCATTTCTTACATATAGCTTTCCCTTTGATGTTATATAGAATACTGCAACAGACTTTCCTGTATTCTCTGCCTTAGAGAGTGTATCCACATAAGCAGCCTGTTCGTTAAACATAGCTGTAGCAGCCTCCTCTTCATTGCAAAGAGCAGCATATAGCTTAGCCCACTCTACTCTGCCTAAAGGATGATCCTCATAGGTAGACTGGTCTAATATATAATTAACTCCAAGTTCCTTTAACTTAGCTGCAACGTCAGGCACACTTGTAAGCATAGTTGAATATATGGCAAGTGAAGGTGAACCTGCTATGATTGATTCATAATTAGGAGCCTTATAATCACCAACATATGTAAGCTTTCCATCATCAAATGCTTTCTTTACGGCATCTATATACCATGATTTCTTATCATAAGTAACCTGGCTTATGCCTGAAAGACAGTTACTCGCATTCATAAGCGATGTAACTGGTGTAGATGATACAAGCATGTTAGTTACAGGAGCCTTTAATACTAATGTATCTGCATCTACCCCTGATGGTGTAGACATTCCATCTGGAACAAGTAATATTTTAGACTGCTTTGATACAATAGCTGTATCTTCATCTCTGTTAGTTATAGTAAGAAGCTTATAACCGCCCTTATAATAATCTACAGAAAAAAGCTTTGCATACTTAAGCTCCATAGAATGATCGAACACTAACTGACCATCATAATTGTTTCCATTGTCCGCGTTGTTTCCTGAGCCTGTACCACATCCACCCATTACTAAAGTTGATACAAGCATTACCAGCACAAGTAATAGTGCAAGAAATCTTTTCTTCTTCATTCTTTTTTCCTTTCCTTTTTCATATGAAGATGTATGGTTATCAACGTATATGTGATAACCGGAAGATGATTGCGTCATTCTCTGCAGAAAGGAACGGCACATATATACAGATATGCTTTGTTTATATATGCCGGCATAAAAATCAATAGTCTGTTGTTCTCGCAACGACTATTGTGACTCTGCCTGTAAACCGGTCTTCTGACTCACAGATCATAAGTGATATCCGCCTTCCCGGATTGTATTGTATTACTCTCCAGTGGCATAATGGATACCGCCTCCCTGTATACAGCAGCGGAACTGTTCAGGATTCACACCTGATTCCCTGAAGTAAATGATATATGTTTTAACATATTGCTCCATATATTAGTTACTTCGTTTACAGTGATTATTTCGTTATCATCTATATTATAATTATTCAAAATATAATTATAATGATATATTATTCCATATAATTCTTTTAAATGCAAGATATTTATTTAACCCCGATATCACAACCTCCGATATCATTATTTGCAGCAATCCTTCATCATTTCATTTTCTTTGACAAAAACTTTACTATGTAATCATAATTCTCTGGTAAATGGGGAAATGTACAATTCGTACAATCTTTAATCTTCTTTCCACTTTCCCGCTCAATAATCCGAGGATTGCCTGGACAATCCTCATACTGGTTCAGTGGGCAATAACAAAAAAGGCAGTTAAAATCCTGCCCCTCTTCTATCTTGTGACATGGAAAGTATTTACATTGTTCATTCTTAAAGTAACGGTAACTGTTCTGCATAATAATTCTCCATTCTTGCGTGTGAAAAATCTTATTTTTCACACTAATCTCATATATCAATATTGGAAATTGGTAAATATATCACTTCAGCTGCAAATGTATGAAAAATATTTTCTTCCCTGCTCCTGCGTAGCTCCAATGCTGTTATAAAATGCGATTGATGGCGTGTTCCATTCTAGACAGCTCCATTCTATTTTAGAATATCCATCCTCTTTAACGTATTCTTCTATTCTAGAAAAAAACTTTTTACCTAGACCGCGATGACGATATTCTTCTTTTAAAAGGAAATCCTCAAGATGCACCCCTGCCTCGCCCGCAAATGAGCCAAACACTGGGTAATAAATAGCATATCCTATGATTTCTTCATCATATTGTGCGATCAATACAGTTGCTATTTTCTTTTCAAAAATCCAATAACACAAGTTTTCATCTGTGGCCGTCATATCCTGAGGTCTTTTCTCGTATTCTGCCAGATTTTTTATAAGCTTTTGTATAATTTTAATATCACTTATATCTGCTTTTCTTACATTAAATAATCCATTCATTACCTGATAACCTCTTTTTATATTAAATTCTGATGCTGTTATTTATTATACCATATGTTACTCTTTCTTAACCCGTACACTCACGAACCCGCGCTATCGCGCGCTTTTGTCCTGCTTTGCATGACTGTTCGTTCGTTAATGGCACAAGAAAAGTAAATGTCTGATGTGCAATTAGTTCAATCCTCTAACACATAAAAATAACTGCAACAAGTTTAACATAACTATATGAAGGTCACAAGAAGATTGCGTTTAAGCGACCTTGTAAAAACAATAATAGAACAAGGAGTATTTAGTTTTTCGTTTTCTTCTTCGGATAAGCGTACTTTGATACGCACTTTTTTATTATTTTCTTTGTTCAAAAATATCATCTCCATTCTTGAGTTTTATCATTTTGAGGGGCATTCAGGGGATTTCCCCTGCGTCAATCCACACCCGCAAGCGGTGCGGATTGGGATTGTGGGTGCCACAATCCGATGCTCGCTATACTTGTGGACAGTCTATCAGCGTTCTTTTGGAATCTGTCCATATTCTCATAAATTTGCTTTTTTAGTTGTCGCCCGAACTGTCACTTCTCGTATCGGTATTGCCGTTTTACCCGAATGCAGTTTCTACCCCTGCCCGTTATTATTTTTCTGTTTGGTAAATCGGAAAATAGTAGTCAAATTTGACGATATACTTTTTTCTGTGATTTTTAACCAAAGTCAAAACAGACAACAAAAGTTGTCTTAAACGACTACTATTTTCTCGTATTTGTGGTATACTATAAATAAATAAAAGTTATGGAGGCAAACTTATGGGAAATTTGAAGAACAATATTGACCATTATATGGAATTAAAAGGGATAAAGATGTATAGTCACTTGCTGGTTAATATTGCACACGAATTAGGAATCAAAGGACAAGATGCATATAAATTTGCAAATAAGGAAAAATCGAATTTTTCAAAAATGTTAAAAGATGAACGACCTCTGAAATATGAGTTTATTATTCCTCTTGAAAAAATATTCGGTGTTTCACTGGCGAGGTTATTAGATGAAGATGCATATAAATTGCCGACAGAAAAAGATAATGTGCCGTTTAATAAAGGTTTCAGATATTATGCATACCTTGATGATCCAAAACTATATAAAGAAGAATTCAATCTTTTACTTGCAAAGGATGGAAAATCAATCCTTACTCAAACAGACGAATTTGGAAAAACATTCCTTGATTATGTAGTTGAATATCGTTCAGTTAACGGTGTCAGATACCTTCAAGAAGAATATGGAATAAAACTCAAATGGCCTTTTAACAACTTTGAGTTCAGAAAAGATTCCGGCATAACTTGGATAACCTTTGATAATTGTATTGCGTTTGCTCGGCTTGTTGCAAGTATGAACGACGCAGAACTGTTTAATTATATTTATGATCCTTATAATATGTTTTTTGCACTAGGGCATTATGTTACAAATGATACTATTTTTTTTCAAAGTGAATATTTAGAAATAATGTTAGATAACGATACTTTGTTCAGTTCAATATTTGAAATAAGACCATATGAGTATGTGTTGGCGGGAAGTCATGTCAAGCGAGAAAAGCAAGTTGATTCTATTACATATTATTCAATTAACCCGATAATAAATAATTGCCTAAGATATTCATTGGAACACTTGGAAAAATATAAACACAGGGCAATAGATATATTAAAATTCGGAATAAAGCATAATACAGAAATTATAAATAAGGTTGGTGCAGATACATATTGCATTTGTAATGAACTTGGCGGAGTAACAGATTCTGGAAGAACGGGTTGGTTTAGTTGTGATGTTGATAATATTGCCGTTTATGTTGACATGGAAGTAAACGACGATGAAATAAATGCTTTAATAAAACAACTACCAAAGTTCAAAAAAAGATACTAAGAAGTGGAGGGACAAGTATGTATCATTTTCAATATATCTCGAAAAATGAAATTGCATCGCTAAAAAATCAAGGTCAATTTTTGCTGACGCAATACATCAGGTTTGCCAGCAAAACGGGTACTTTGAAGAATAAGAAGAAAAGAGGAAATTGGAATGGGATTAACAACTTGTCCGAAATGTGGGGAAACAATCAGCGATAAAGCAACTGTATGTCCACATTGTAATTCAGGTGTTTCAAAAAACAACCTAATTATGTGCGAAGATTGCAAAAAGGAATATAATATATCAATAGGAACTTGTCCTAATTGCGGATGCCCTAATTCGACTGTTAAACGAAAGAAGAATAAGCACAAAGGCGTAATTATATCCATAATTGTGTTTGCTCTGATTGTTGTCAGTGCATTAGGAATTGGCATTTCGAAAAAAGCAAAGGAACTGGAATATTATTCAAATATGGAAACAGTATCTTTTACAATGCTTGATGGAGCCGCCAAAGCGGAAAATGCCGGAAACCTTATTAAGAGCGTGTGGTACAATGCTATTTATGAAGAACAGAATAGTGAAACAGACCAATATACTATGAAAAACGGAAAGTTTGTCGATGATTTTAATGATGCACTTTCTGAGCTATTTGCAGATAAAAATTTCAGCAACAGTATATCTGAAATAGAAAACAACCAATCCGAAATTGCCAATTTAATGAAACAGTTGAAAAAACCACCGAAAAAGTATGAAGAAGCATACTCTGTGTTAAAGGTATACTATGACAATTATTTGAAAATGACAAAAATCGTTATAAGTCCAACTGGAAGTCTTAATACATTTTCAGAGGATTTTAATACCTACGATAATAATACGGTTGATTCATATGAAAAAATGAAACTATATTTAGATTAACAATCAGGAAGGAGATACTATTTATGGGTAAACATTTTTTTGATTATGAAGATGGCGATTTTGCTCGTTCAATCTCTGATAATATAGCAATAGATTCCGATGGAGATTTATTGATTCGAATGGGAGATAATATGGCAATGGATATGGATTCTGGAGAGTTGCACATTATATCTGGTTGGTCTAATGATGAAGATGACGATTAAAATAATGGGGGCATTTTCTGGCATCTACCTTATATATAACAGGCTTTCCATGTCTCTTACCGACATTTACCGCTGTCTCCTCATCCTTAGATAAATGCACATATAACCTGCTCTTAGGCAGCAACCCTTCTTTATCAATAGAAGATACATACTTTTCCCCGGTTCCGTGATATAAAATATCCGGCGGTACAGCTTTTGTTTTCTTTATTCCATCAATTAAATCTTTAACATTAGCCCAGCCGTGTTCATCAAGAGTTATTCCTATTGTTTCTGGCTTGTGCCTAAGAATCAGACTTATAAATCTGCTTGTATCTGTAATCCCCCATATCATACCTCTCATCTACCTGAATTCAATTATATCTTCAAATGGTTTTCTTGGTCTTTTATCTGGAGATTCATTCGCAATTCCAACCGCAACCAATCCAGTCAGTTGGCAGTCAGTTCCAATAAAATCAACAAGATCATTGTATGCAAAGCATGTATTTGCAATCCACAAAGTACCTAATCCATACCCTGTTGCTGTAAGTATCATATTTTGAATGGCAGCACCTATAGATAATGAGTCACAGATTTCTACAATTCTCTTTTCATTTTCTATGCCAAAAAATGGTGTCTTCTGATTAGTATTAAGCACAGCAATTAGACATGGTGCCTCCTGCATGATTCTTACAGTATTCTCAGCATCTGGTATTGCAAATGCCCATTCTGGCATTAGTTCATGGCTGATCTTTTCTGCATTAATACCTTGCCGCATTACTTCAACCAATTTGTCTTTTTCATCTCCCTGATATACGATAAATTTCCATGGCTGTCTGTTCTTAGCAGATGGAGCAAGTGTAGCGCTGTATATCATATCTTCAATCATGTTTTTATTAACTCTATCTGTTTTATATTTTCTTATGCTTCTTCTATCTTCTATTTCCTTTATCATGATTTTTTACCCTTACCTTCCCAGTTAATCATATTTTCCAGGCCACCATTAACCTGAGCAACTGAATTAAATTCGCCCTTGCTCAGTCTCGCCTTCCGGCTCGGTCGGTTCGTAGCAAGTCGTCCACCGGACGACACTCACCCTTTTTCTTTCATATCAATAAGCTGGTACTTAATACCTCTCTCCTTAAAGAAACGCTCTGCCTTTTTTGTATCATTACATTTCTTAGTTCCAAATATCTGCATGTTCATCTTAATATTCCTTTTCTATTTTTTCGTTAATTCCATACATTTTCTTGAAATTATCAAGGTCTGCCTCACTCCTAATCAGCATAATCTCTTCTATCTTACCTGTATGAATATCCTTAAATCCAGCTACCTGTTCACCAGTGCAGATGCTGGCCTTAATTACTGGTCTTTTGCTATCTTAATCATAAGAACGCATTATCTTTTTCTTACTAAATAATCCCATTTACATTACCCTTTCTTTGTCTGTGCCAACAGCACAAGTTTTTCAAACGACTCTGCAAAATGAATATTATCCTCATTTGACCTCTTTTTAGGTCCCTTTATATGTTTTTTGCTACTTGCTCTTTTCGCACATTTAGTTATGTGCCTCTGCATAAGCATCTGATCTATGTTGTCGTTAGTATACCACTTTCCTGACTGATGAATTGCATATGCACCCTTACTCAATGCCATAGCTGCAACCCCATAATCCTGTGTAACAACTATGTCATCACGCGTACATAAGTTAACCAGCTTAAAATCAACTGCATCAGTCCCTGCGCTTACTGTTACTACATCACTATAATCGGATGTAAGCGCATGATTAGTATCACATATAAGCGTTGTTTCTATATTGTATTTTCTAGCTATGTTCTCTACTATCCGTATGACAGGGCATGCGTCCGCACCTACATATATGTGCATAATTACCTCTTTTTACAATTAATCGATTTTTAAATCAGTTGACAGCTTATACCATCTCTTAATATAAGCATCCTCAAACAACTCAAGATTATTTTCTGTTAGTTTCACAAAAAGTTTTGTAAGTCCATCATACTCTGCCATATCACCTGCCGGATATAGTTTCCAGTTTAACTGCTCCAATGTCCAGTTACTTTTTATTGAATTATGAAGCATTGAAGTAGTTGCAAAATTAGTGCTGTTATCAGCACCACCATTAGCAATCGGTACAATATGGTCAATTGTAGGTATAAGTTCCCAGTATGCATTGTGGCACTCTTCCATTTTCCAATGAGACTGATATGGAAATACATCCGGCATATAAAATGATAATACCTTTAACATACCCGGATTAACAAGTCTTTCTCCACTGTATCTGTCTATAAATCCATCTCTTACAAACTGCTCATATTTTTCCTTATCTGTGTAGTTTCTTCCTGCAGGTATTATCTTCTTAAACGGATATTCCTTATTTATTATGTTTTTCGCATTATCTATCCTACCGTCCAATATGCTTAAGGCGCTAATCTTAATAGCAGAAACTTTATCCATGAAATCACCCTCTATCCTTAAACCTAAATCCTAAAATTCCCTGTTATCTGCTCATATTCATCGGTGTTCTTACTTCAATAAGATTTCCGTCCAGATCATAAAACCTCATCATCTTCTGACCAAAGCTAAACGTTTCTAATCTGTTTATGTATATGGTATCCGGGTAATATCTCTCAAGTTTATTAGCAAATCCTTCAATATCTGTTTCTTCAAAGTACAGTTCTGATGCATTGTTTTTCGTTACCACATCCTTACCTATAACTTCCTTAAAAACACTTTCTTTCTGTAATACCAGTCCATCTGTTAATATCACATTACCTTCGTTATTGTGCAATTCACAAAATCCAAACAGGTCATGATAATATTTCTTTGATTTTTCCAGATCTTTAACAACAATCAGGAAATTCTTAAGTCTCATTAAATACGCCCTCCCGGATTATCTCTTTATTTGTTATCGCATTTTACACCCTTACACTATTTCAATCTTAAAACCATCCCTAAGAGTAATGTTATGTTCATCTTTAAGATATGCATACAATTCTTCCCTTGATTTGCTGCCTAGATTCCTTACCCTCTTTAAATCTTCTTTGCTGCAGAGTGCAAGTTCTCTTAATGTGAGTATCCCTGCCCTTTTTAATGCATTCCTCGTCCTTATGGGAAGATTTGTATCTTCTATAGAAATGCTTTCAATGTTTAGTATCTCATTTGTTATTCCCTCTCCTATAATCATAGCCTTCACCCGTGAGGTAATGTTTCGCTTGGCTATATTGATTTCTTCATTTATAATGCTGTCTATCTCCTTATTAATATCATATATCATTAATCCATCCCCATTTTTCATTAATCATTTGCATATTTATCAATCCAGTTTTCGCCATCATATTCATCAATCTGAACTTTAAGCCTGTCCAAAAAGTCTGATAAAAGCTTATTATCATCTTCTCCTCTTGCAAACCATACATTCGACTGGCCAAAACCAAATGCCACCCCTTTTTTCTTCCTTGGCACTCTCCAATATGTCTTTCTTCTCTGCGATCTTGGAAGTAATACACAATCTGATTTCTTTGCAATTGCATTGTATTCCTGTATCCATTCACCTAAGACACTTTCATCATCGTCTGTATCTGACCTGCACTCGTAATCAAACGCCATAGTTTCATAACGCCTGTATACAGTTGCATTCTTATACCAGCCAACTACATAAGTTTCTTTGTCAAATGAATCAGGATATAATGCACAAAAAATAACTAATACATCATCTACCTCTGTCTCATTCTTAAGATCCATGCAGCCTTCAATCTTTTCGATATTAAGCTGATTCCTTTTCCTTGCAGAAGTTGTCTTTGTCTCCACAAATCCAAGACAGTAATCCCCTTCCGGATATCTGCTGTCAATAATGTGTGCCGGCATAAAATTATATTTTTCATGTGCATCAAGTGTTTCCTTTACATAAGAGCCACCATTCTTAGGTTCATCAATACCAGGAACAATTCCCTTATAATAATTCATCCATGCAATGTTGCAAAATAGTACCCTCAAAATATCCCCTTTCTCCTAAACGATTACATTAACAGATGTATTTATTATATCATACTTTTAAAAATAAAAGTAACAAAATCACTTTATATATCACATTATAGCAACACATTTCCACAATGAATCCAAAACACATTCAAAATCCATCTCGCTTAGTTGGGCATGTGCTTTTATACAAATTTCTGACACTTTATATGCTGGAAGATACGCTATGTAATCTCGAAACATTTTTATATATAATCTCTTATCTGTTGTCTGAGATAAAAAATCCGATATTATAATATAATTGGATATTGAAATCGGAAGTTCATTCATATTCATTTCTTGTCATCTCCCATTCATTTATGTACTATAGTTTTATCTTACTTTTGAAACATTATATTTGTATATTTAACAACTCTTCTCATTTCTTTAAGTATGAAATTTTCCTATATCACTTTCTAAATAAATATTAATACATTTGCCTTTTTCCCTCATTTTCACATCCACAAAAAAAGTTAAAAAAAATCCATAGTACACTTCTGTACTATGGATGCTTACTATCTTAAATAATCCCCTGTTCTTCAAGGGAATTAAGCTCTTGGATTCTCTGAGACGAACTCGGATGGGTATCATATAACACACTAAAAAACCCCTGCTCTGAATAATCACTGTCAGGTGCAAATCGTTTAAGAAATCTTTTTAAATATAATGCGTATCCCATATAAGCTGCAAATCTATCTGCTTCATATTCACTTTTCCTAGCAAATATTGAAATCATTATTCGGTTTATCTGAAGTACTATCATCTTCATAACCTTCATTGCACTTTTTATAAAACTAGATACCTTTCTAGTTACAAAGTATGAAACAAAAGAAAATTGAAACAACCCTATCAAACAACAAATAAACATAATAATATAAATAAATGCTACGAGCGCAAACTGATAAATAGCAAGTATTACTATAATGCTCAAGCAATTTACTACAATAATCATATTCAAAATACTGTCACCATTAAAGACATGTCCAAGTTCATGTGCAATAATTGCCTCTACTGTTTTATTATCTAAGCTCAAAGCGCCTTCAGTAACACCAATGCTTCTTGAACCGAAACAATATGCATTCATTTCTTCCCCTGGAATCAAATAAATCCTTATACCTAACGTAATATGATACCTTTCTTCAATTTTATCTTTAACTCTATTATAACAATTAAACAGCTTTTCATGGTTGTTTCCTATTACAGGATTACACTTAACTGCTCTATATTTTGCTCTGGCTATATATTCACCAATTCCTACTGAATAAATTAATGCGACTATAGCAACGAAAGCACCGCCATAATTGAAACACAATAAATCAATTATTAATATAACTGCGGAAATAATATATCCTCTTCGTTTCACCATATTATATACTCCTAACATTATCTTTGTGGTTGTGGAAGAAAAAAGGTAAATATCCTGCTAACGAAACAATGCAATCTCCAGGCATAGCAATTTTATAAAAATCCGAATCCTGAATTACATTCCTTTCCCTTAGTTCAGGTTTACTTGTTCCATATCCTATTACAGACACCAAGTTACTACCATACCTATCACTAATTAATTGTCGACTCTTATAATCGCTGGTAAAAAAACAAAACACATTAGGAAAAAGACCTAACATACATCTAGATTCACTCTCTGAATAGTTTCTCTCCATCAATTGTACTGATTGAATGGCAGCAATCAACCTAAATCCATTACCTCGACCATATGCCAACGCTGACTGAAGATATTGTAAATGTCCAAGTAAACTGAATTCATCTAGGAAAAACCAAACTTTCTGATTATTCTCGACAAGACTCATCTTAACCATCTGGTCAAGAATCATATCAAATAATACAATACTAGACTCCGTACTTTCTGCATAATTAAAATACAGGAATATCTTCTTACCTTCTTTTAGTGCTTTTCTAACGGAGAAAGTACCCGGTTTCACAAAAGCTCCTCCCTGAAAAGTTTCTTTTAATACTGAACGTAATTCTCCCAAAACTCCAAGAGCCTGTGCTGTATCACCAGTTCCGATATAATCCGTCAAATGATGCAACTTAGGTACTTCTCTAATTAATGTCAAAAGACCTTTTCTCACTTTACCATTAACTACTTCATCCTTAAGCGTAATTGTGTCAAAAAAACCTATAAGAGTACTGTTGGTAGGTTTCTTTCCGGTTTGCTGCTCATATGATTCTGCCAGATACATTGTCAAAGATTTAAACATATCCTTAGAAGCATTTGTAAAAAATGGCTGAACCGCATTTTTATTTTTAGAAAACATAACATCACTTAGTTCTACTAGAGTTTTTTCCGGATTATTAGAAACTGCCATTTCTTCAAAAATGTTCCATATACACTCTGGCTTACTTGCATTATACTCCAAAAGAATATCTCCATTTTCCGAATTATATAATCCATCAATCATCTCTCTTTTGGTCGCAAAAATCACTACTGCATCCTCCACACTTAAGCTGCTAATAATTTGCGGTATTATTGTATTGCGTAATAAAAATGATTTTCCACTTGACACCTGCCCAATCATAAGTGTAGGTTTTTCAAGAATAGAATCATCAATTATAAATCCTGATGCTAACTGAACGACAGGTATTATACTTTTTTTCTCAATATTAGGACTTTCCTGTAATATAATCTCACTGTTTGTCACCTGTAGCATATTGTACTCTCCCTTAAACATTTATTATTGCTAGCTAATTTACGACTTTCTCAACAATTTTAGTACCATACAGTTTTATCTTAAATCTCTTCTTTTATTGAAATCTATGATTTATGTATCATTTAATATCTATACACAAATAGAGACTATTTCTGCATGTTCATCTTCATTTCCACCTACAACCTCACTCTCAGTATTTTCCGCATTTAAAAATGAGACATCAAAATCGGTATATTCCCAACCACTGCCAAGACTATCATCCACAGCATCTTCAGCACCACATAATTTATTAGCTAAGTCTCTTTGCTCATCTGTAACGCCTGCATACTGTGACGAATCTATGGTTAAATCATTCTCATTCGTTATATCAATCCAAGACTGCTGAAGTTCATGACTGGCATTCTGAAAAGATACGTGTTGCTCATCAATCTCTCCTGTGATATTATTCTGAATCCCCATGTTCATCATAGTTGCATCAGGTCTTTTCCCTACACTGTTATAGTTAACCACACTCATTGACACTGTATTATTATCAGAAACAAGTTTTGCAATATTTCTTTCTATATTGGCTTGATCCTTCTGATTAACATTTGCTGCCTGTGCATCCAGATTAGATGGTTCATTTCTCCCTCCAAACCTATCTGCAATTAAATGTCCGCCCTGATCTCCCATCTGACGATCCTCTCCACCAGCATTTCTCTGTGCAAAATGATTTCGACTACTTGTTGAACCAATTGCCACAATTCCTGAAGCACTTTTTCCATTATGATTCTGAAAATATGTATAATTACCAGGAATACCACTATAATCCATAGCCATATCTAATCCCACCTCCCATCATCTCATATCAATATATCCTTCAAATGTTTCAGTCTGTACCAAGCAAACACCCTCTTGCATTTCATGTATCTCTTCCTTTCGGTAAAGCGGTTCCCATACCGGTGTATGGCGCACGTAATGATCCACTCTATTCGTGTTTAAAAGCTGATCAATCATCCTATTATTCTCAATCCTTCTGTCTCTATCACAAGAATAGGAATTTCTTACCACAGGTATTTCCCCAAATCTTTTAGTTGAAATCTCCTCACAACTCTCCATTCGAAAGTGCGCTGTATATACATATCTGCTTAAATACTCATTTATTTTTTCACTCCATTCAGTCGTATGTCCGTTAAAAAAATCCTTTGAAAAAAAATTGAATTTTAGGTCTGTTAATGATACCCCTAACAACTTTAACAGTTCATCTCCATATTTCTTATTTCCTTCAAAAACCGACAGACAGACTTTCTTTCCATTCCTTATAGCCTCTAAAATATCCCACCCAATCATCTCGAACAAAAGTTCTTTTACATCATTTCTCATATCTGACTTAATAACAAAACAAAGACGCTCTCCATTTTTAAGAGACGCTATCGACTTAATATGCTCACTTTTTAAAGCAAAACACCGTATTAAACGATTCAGAATTTGTTTTAAATAAATACGTCCATTGGAACAATCAGAATAATCTGCAATCCAGTCTCCATATTTCTCAGGCGTAATTGTCCTATTGGCTACAGCTTCATTTAGTGTATTTTCTACCGTAGATGCAATAAGATACTTCTGCAATACAGTTTCATCTATAATGCCATTAGAATTGCCTAACTCGCTCTCTAAGTCTACTATAAAATTAACATAAGCCATTATCTCATCAACCTTGTTCCTATCTACCTGACACCTTTCTAGAATTTCTCCCATTCTTTCTTTTATATCAACATTTCTCCCAGAAAAAGCTGGAAAATAGCGATTCATGTTAGAAGGTATATATCCCTTATTTTTTTCATCAGATTCAACAATTTTCGAAATAGTTTGAACCATATCTTCTGAAATAATTACAGCCTGAACAAACTGCTGTGATACCGACTTATTGAGTATTTCCCTAAAAAGCTTCGTTTGTATTTTTACATCATCTCCTGAGCACATCCAACCTCCGATATTCACATTTACCAAATCAGCAAGTTGATTCATTAATATTCACCTCATCTCTATTCCATTTTATATAATTACCATAACCAGTCTCCAAACAACCCAACTCTCATCATTGCATAGCAGTTATTACACTATCTACCAAGTTGCCATTTTTTGATATATTCAGAGGTACAATTGCAAACCAACTTTTCTGTTATTTCTTCGCAAACGACCCTATCATGCAAGCTCGTCATTCCCCAATGAAATAAAGGGTTTCTCATAGAAATCGCATCTGTTACATCTATATAAAACCATCCTCCTCTCAAATAAATCATATTCCATGCATGTCCCTCTCCATTCCGAATTCCACGAACATACCTACAAGGAATCCCCAATTCTTTAAATATTGCACACACTCCTAGTGCTATTCCCATGCACACAGCTGTGTTATTTACAATTGCGCCATAACTTGTATACTCTAACCCTGGTAAAGAACTATTTCTTCCATAATTCCAATGAATAGTACAATACCGAACCACTTCGTATGCCTTTTTCCAATCTTCAATTCCATATAATTTTGCTATCTTTGAAATCTCAGCAATCTTTAAGGAAATCTCTTCTTCCCATTTTTTCTGCTCTCTATAAGGACATACATAACTGAATTTAACTATTTGAGCCATATAACTGCATCCATCAACAATTTTTATCTCTGAACTTACTCCTGATACAAAACAGTTCAGAAAATGTGGTAACTCTAAAACTTCTTTAGTTGCATCTTGAACCATCTTGTGCAAATGAATCGGATATACTACCGCAAATTCTGAACCATGCATACAAGCCACATGATAGGCAATATTATAAAAATCAGAAATACCATCTAATTTTGAAATAGTGGTTACATTGAAATTAGTGTAAGAAATATGTATTTCTAAGCTTAACCGAATCCCATAATGTCTAGTTTTAATTTGTAATGTCGAAATGCAAGGAATTAAGCGCGGATCTACCTCACATACTCTCTGTAATACAGATTTTACATTTAAATCCATAGGCATTACATTTACTTTAATTGCACTTTTTCTTTCTTCACCAATTCTTGTTGCAAGTATACGTGATACTTCTTCAAGATTCTTATATGTCATTCTTCTTTACCTCCTATACCAGGAAATAATCCAAAAGTGCAAATACAAGCATAAAAGTCATATTCGTTACCAGCTGTTTACGAATTTCAGCAATATCAAACCTGTCTTTTTTAATTAACGCATTTGATATCACTGCAATGACAAATAAAAGTAATGTAATAAAAGCGAACAAATAAGAATACGCTGCTAACGCAATGAATCCTCTTTCAAGAATTTTATTAATCATACATATTTCCTCCATGTATTAATACTCTAGTAAGTTGATTTTTAATCATTTCCATCTTTAATTTGAGTTGTCCTAAATCATGAACTGCAAAATTCACATCAGTATTAATTACTGCATATAACTGCGGAACTGTAAAATCTGTGCGTACACTTGGATGTTTTTTTATGGAAATTATAATCAAGAAAATCAATGCTGTAGTCATCCAAACAATTCTTACTGTTTTTACTATATTGTATAACCAATTCTCTGACTTCCTAAGGAATGGATTTCTCTGCTGATATCTAAGTGTATTAGGCTGAACAATATACTGTTTCTCATCAAAATCTCCTATTAAACAAATTGATTTAAAGTTCTCATCATAGCAACATTCACAGACAAAAAGCATACTATCGACATTTTCATTTAGATATTTGATATAATACCCACTCTGAGTAAAACATCCACAACTCAACTGCTCACACGCTTTCATCGAGCTTAATTTAACTTTTTTTGCAATATATTGACTCATATAAGAATCACTCCAATTTCATCAGACTGACTATTCTTATCCCTTGCCGCAATCTGTATTTCATTGTTTCCACCTATAATCATATAAAGAATTTCCATCAACATATCGTTAATAGTTTTATTATCCAAAAGATTGAAATCAGGTGCCCCGCTAGGACTAGTTCTAAAAATCCCAACGAGTGCTAACCCTTCACTATTTGAGATTTTCTTGATATTAATTACATCTTCCTTATTAAAAAAATTAACCGTTCCTTTCCCGTACTGAATACTGTCGACAATTTTCTCCACCACAACCCTATAACCAACGTCAGAGTTAATTCTCCTTCCCATAAGATATCCTGCATGAAAGCCTACTTTTTCAGTAGCAGGTGCTATCTGATTAATAATATTTTTTTTAATTTCAACGATTTTCCTAGCAAGAAAATAATCACTACTTTCATTCATTTCGTAACAATTCTCGCATACAAATCTAGCCATGTTACTGTCACGAAGAATATAACCATTTTCTGAAAAGCAATGACATGATGTACATTCCTGATGTTCCGATAAATGTGTTATTATTGCAATTTTCCCACTCATCTTTATTGACCTCTCTTTTCAATATTACATTGCTATATACATAACTACTAATTATCCACAAAACAAAGTTCCACAAGATAATCATACTGATTACCTTCTATTAGATAAATATGTTCACTAGGAAGCTCTTTAAGCACAGGATCAACGCCACATCCTTTAGGCACTTCAATTTTCGCATATGCATTGGTGCTGTTATATGCAACAGGAACATTTAAACTCCATTCTAAGTTTATTTTATATGATGGAAGATTTTCCTTAAAAATTTCATTAATTTTTCCCCACAATTCATGTTTGGGATGTGTTCTGTCAAACTCAATCCTATAAATAGTTCGGGATTCATCCAAAGCATCAAATAACTCACTTGCAATTCCTACAGGACGTTTCCCATATTTAAATGTTCTTAAAGCTACCTTATCACGTTCATATCCGTTTCCCACAGAATTAAGAATGTACTTCCATACAGTACTTCTGTCATTGTTCTGTCCAAGCAAGTATTTTAATGCCAAATCCATTGTGACTCCTGCAATCTGGGCTGAGAACCCCATAACTTGTGCTTGTGTTTCTTCTGCAAAATCGCTACAACTTCTTCTTTCCTCCAGTGCCTTGCGATATCCATTTCCCCAAACATACTCAAGGTCAACCACTGCATCTTTAGGAAATGACACAATATTCCCAGTAAACTGATTTCCTATTACTCCAGTGCCACAAGTAATGTGTGGAATATGATATAACTTGCAGCCGCGATCTATATACTGACGAACTGCAGCACTGTCAACAGGCGACAGCACAAGGTCAAACTTCTTGAAAAATCCCCATCCAAGATCATAAATATTAGCATTAATGCCAACTATATTGCTAGAAAAGCAACTTTTCTCAGCAGCAGCTTTAGCTAACTCAAGTGCTTTTGAAAGTCTCAATGACGATTCGCCAACCATACTAGACCTAGGAAGATTCCAGTATTCATATGCGTCCATATCAACAATTGTTATATTACCAACTCCACTATTTGTGGCATACTCAGCCAAAAGATTACCAATAGTTCCAGCACCTACAATTAAAATCTTTTTATCCTTCAACTCGTTTATAGAATGAAGAAATCTTTTATTAAGTTCTGCCTTCTGAATATCGGAATAGTTACGCATTGTTTGAAATGAAGATTTTTTTACTACTTTACCCGCCTCAATGTATTCATCATCTTTCCTTACTACAGATTTTATAAACATATGCTCACAAACTGTATCGTCAGAAACAGATACATCACATTCATGGAATTCAAAATTCATATCCTTAAAAATTGCTTTCCAAGTTCCATAACGTGGTGAAACTACCATGTATACACTGTTTTCTCTAGACTGATGCATCATTTCATGATCCACTCTTGACCAAAATGCCTCATACTGCGCATGAGAATGAACATTTCCAATAATATGCATGTTAGGATGTTTTTTCTTTACATACTTTACAGCATTCATAAGATAATCAGTTGTAAATTCAAATGTACTTGAAGTACCAATCCTTTCCTCTTCATATAAGTCACATATATGAACCGTGTATATTCCAGTTACAACATCCTGTGCAATATTACCAATAAGAATACCCCCACATTCATGCATAGCATCTCGATAAATCATTTCATTAATCTTATCAATGGTTATTTTATCTATAATTACGTCTGCGTTCTGTTTTATCTTTGCATTATTCTTTATTATTTTCTTCATTAATAACCTCCTATGCCGCATTCATAAGTATCGTAATCTTACTACGCCAACGCCTGTTAACATATACCTCAAGCTTTCTGCGCTCAGATATAAACGACTTACATTTTAATGTATCTAACACTTTCTTCTGCTGAATCTGCGCATTTTTAAGAGCTTCCATATAAAACCCCATTATTCCAGATGCGCAACGTCCCACTGTAATTGAATCTTTCGTAACATTCTGAAGTGAAAGTGTCTCTACAATATTAGCGATAAAATCAACTGCTCTCTCTCTTCTACTGTTATCCCAACAAGGATGTCCGTCATTATATACATGTGGATGCTCAAACTGCCTTCCTATGCTCTCCTGATAATACTTACACTGTGCCTGCTGTATAGGTGTGTAACAAACATCACCCTTTCTTACATAGAATGTAGATCTTGGAAACTGAACAAATACTTTTCCGGTATGAGAAGAACTTCTAAGTGGATATCCATCAAACTCCATAACAATAGAATTACCATCCTCACTATAATATGTATTCACCGTTAAACTCGAACCAAGACAATCTACCACTATACTAGCAGCAATCTTAGTTAAGTCCAAAGTATAATCTCTCATCATCTTCTTATCCCTCCTCGTATTTACCATGTGGCTACGATACTAGAAACACTAACTACAAAATTGGGAATCTGACCCTCACCCTCAATCCGTGCTATTTCCTCTTTGATTACAGGCTGATTACAAAGTGCTGTTTTCCAATCTGCTTTAATTGAATCACCATCCATACTGAAAAGCTCAAATGCAGATTTTGTTTCATCTACGTTTCCATCCATTAACTGATCAATTGCTTTCTGGTTAGAAAATATCTGCGTTGCTGCTGTTGCATCCTCTTCATAGAACTTACGGATAATTGCCATTGGGCTGTCTGATGTGTCGATATCACGGTTAATTCTAACTCCTGTTACTGTCTCAATCGTTGCTTTCATTTTCTTCTCTCCTTTTCTTATTTCGATACTTATTAGAACACTTAAACTTTATATATTCCTCCTTGATTTTTTCTAAATTTAAGATATCACTATTTCGTGTTTTATTCTTCTCTTCATCTCCAAAAAAAGTTCTTTTATATAAGTATTTGTTTGCGATTGTTTTATATATTTAGTAATTTCGATATTAAATGTATAAATATAAATGAATTAAGTTTCATTAAGGGAAATTAATAAAGAATTATTTTATTGACTGTAATTCAGAATTTAGATAAAGTTTAAGAATAAATTAAAATACGGAGGATTATGTAGCGCTTACTTTAGATCATGGTAAGCGCTACATAATCCCCCGTATGATTCATACAGTCTGATTTTATATAGAAATCAAATTTCCGAATGGTTATTAAGGCTACATGTTTCCTGCATCATCTCTGACCATGGCATAAGGTCTTCAAGTATGCTTTCGGGCTCATTTTTGTAGTCCAGCATATCTATGCTGCGCCTCATATCGGTATAACCTGAAACAAGATAGATTTTAGCCACCCCGGACAACTCGCCTAACATATCTTTTGCAGCGTATTGAGCGTTGCTGCAATGATTCTGTTGTCAGCAGAATTATTTATAGCTATCGAATATCCGTTAAATTCAATCTTAATGTCCGATTTTTCATCACAATAATTAGTAATAGTACTGCTATTATCTTTTAATTCATTGTAGTGAATTGGTACAACTTCCTGTTTTTCCTGTACCTATACTGTAGCCGCTGTATTGGTGCACGCTGCCATTCTTAATCTCTTAACATTATAATAAAATGAGCTGGTTGATATATGATTTATCCTTCACCATTCATAATCCGACAGACCGCTTACTCTGCAGATCTGTATAAGCTCAGTCCAATATCTGTCTCGTTCAGATTTCTTCATAATCAAATCCTACGAAAATTTATTTGGAGTAAAATGATGCAAAAGTCTGATGATAGTTTGAAGTGAAATGCTACAACTTTTGCGGTTCTGATCAGAACTTAGAGTATAATGCTCCAACTGTCCTAATTTTACGTCAGGAATTGAAGCATTACACTACGGGGGATTATGTAGCGCTTACAGATCATGTCTATTTAATAAAAAAAGTGCAATCTGTTAAAATTCACAGATTGCACTTTTTTATATAGTATTTTTAGTGTATTCCTCACAACTTTTATTTCATATAAGTATTCTAAAAATTCTCTTTATCTCATTTTTTTTCATATTCCCGTTAATACGCATCCGAGTCATTTTTCTGATATAAACTATTTCTATAATTCTGCTTAAAGCAGCTCTTCGTTTATAACATCTTCATGTTCTAAATGTACCAGATTCAACAAATTCACACCTCATACTTAATGCTCATTTCATATACGCTTTCTTTACTTAAATCATTTTCAAATGGAAAGATTATCATCATTTATCCCCCTCTATTCGATGCCATTTTCGTTTTAAATAGACATTAAAGTTTTAATGATACTGTGTGATTCCATTATTGCCTTATATTGGACCGTTTGTTTTAACTATGCACAAGTCGTAAGTGCGATGCAAAAAGTTATTATCCTCTATATTGGACTATTTTAACACTTGCAAAACAATAGGATCAAAATGTAATTTATTGTCCTCTATATCGGACTATTTAACAACAGCAAATATAATATTTATTATAATTATGCTATCATGTTATTTATTAAATTACAACTCTTTTCATAAAATACTGTGTTAAATGAAATTTTGCACAACCTATATATATGCTTTATTACTGCATATTGAAATATTATATCTATTTCCTCTTACATGATCCACTTTTTATTTAATGCTTAATAGATCTATATTGTTCATTAATAAAAAAGTTGCTGAAACACACATCTGTATTCCGTACAACTTTTATTTTATATAAGTGTCTTAAAAACTCTCTTTACCTCATTTTTCCATATTTCTGTTAATAGGCATACAAGTCATTCTTCTGATATGAACTATTTCTATAATTCTACTTAAAACAGCTCTTCGTTTATAACCTCTTCATGTTCTAAATGTACCAGATTCAACAAATTCACACCTCATACTTAATGCTCATTTCATATACGCTTTCTTTACTTAAATCATTTTCAAATGGAAAGATTATCATCATTTATCCCCCTCTATTCGATGCCATTTTCGTTTTAAATAGACATTAAAGTTTTAATGATACTGTGTGATTCCATTATTGCCTTATATTGGACCGTTTGTTTTAACTATGCACAAGTCGTAAGTGCGATGCAAAAAGTTAATGTCCTCTATATCGGACTGTTTTTTACCATACTTTACGAGTTTGTTCATACTTAATTGCATGTTATTGCCCTCTATATTGGACTGTTTTGACAACATCAAGCATAAATACCATTGTAATTATGCTATCACGTTATTTAATAAATTACAACTCTTTATTACTTAATTAATTTATATATATTTACTTATAATACATTCCCATTTACCCTAATTTTATACTCCAATAATTTTCTTAATTGAAGTAAGAACTTATCATTTCTTACCTCAATATCAACTGTATCCTTTTCACCTATTTTATATGTATATTTATCAGAAACAAGACCTTTGTCAGCTCTTATGTTAATTAATGTATCTTTTAGTTTTCTATTCTCTTTGTGAAGAAAATTCAAATTTGCATCTACAGCATATCTCATTAATATATTTTTAAATATAACAGGAATGCTCTTTTTTAACTTAATATCATATGTAAAAAATCCACCATATATTTCGCTGATAATATCCATAATGCTCTTATCTCTATCTGATATATATCTCATATGTGCAATATCATTTCTAAAATCACTCCATTTTTTATGTTGTTTTACATCCTCAAATAACTCCAACCCCTTCTCATATATAATTGCATCTCTCATATTCTCCTTACAATATTCAGTTACAAAACTTGTAACAGAGGCTCCTGTTCCTCCTTGTTTCTCTGCTAATACAGCACTTCCATTTTTATCGACCTTGTAAATAGGAAGTTTATATGTATACATAGCAGCTATTTGATACAATAATGCTCCCTTTTCAATATTAACACTTTCTCCAACGAGCTTATTATATTTTGTTTCTAATTCATTTGTACCATAATACAACCTTAGATAATGCATACCTAACTGAAAATACATCAAATCTCGTTCTCGTAAGTATGACCAAGATATAAACTGCGACATAAAATCATTAAGAATATTTGTATATATAGAAATCTCTGTCAATTCTATATGATTCTTAATCTTTTGAAAATCACATAATTCTTTTTGTTGATCTTTATTTTTACATACCCCATTTTCAAATACATTTTTCAAATCATCTTGAATTCTATAATACCTCTCTATTTCTTTTATAGTGACCTTACTATATGTTCTCGAAAGTATCTTATCATTACTATACATCTTAGCATATGCTATATTTCTATTCATAATTGGATTTGCACCATCACAATACAACCCGATTGTATGCTTTCCATTTGAAGTTTTTTCATTACAAAATGTTTTCAATCCAACAATATTATCACTTGAAAAATCAACAAATTGTGACATAAATAATGCATACTCATCCTCATCGGCAAAATAATCTGTAATCTCATTACTTATCCTTCCAATATATTGCAATGAAAAATCCAGTACATATACAATGTCATAATAATTATTGATCTTTCCATCTATATCGTATGCTTTATTATTTCCAACACTCTCAGCTCTTTTGTCAATATTTCTTAGATATTGAATATAATTTTTTATATCACCAATTAGGTAATTTAATTGCTTCGGCATTAGAAAATGAGAAAGTGTGTACCAATCTAATAAAGACATATTGCTATCTACTTTTTCCTTCAACGTTTTATATAAACCTAATGTAGAAATATGAGTTTCAAACTCATCCTGTGTCTTTACACTGCCAATATTTGCTGGCTCACGTATAAAAACTATTTTTTCATCTGTTTTTATATATTTTAAAAACAATTCTTTGATTACATGGTACAATAGCAATGGAAAGTGCTTATAAGAGCCATCTATTCCTTTTTTCTTATCTTCATTCTGTCTATCTTTTGATTTTATGCTTTTATTTCCTTGATTCTGCATATTATAATCAGTCATTATGAACTGACACATTTCCCCAAATGACATAAGACTATTATCTATATCATGTATTCTTCTTCTAAAACTTTCCACTGCATTTTTATTATCATCAAGTAAATTATTATCATTATCTACAAATTGTATAAATTGTTCCTTCAAATTCTCTTGTTTTATAAATCTGTTATAATATATCTCTTTTAGTATAAAATATAAGCATGCTCTATACTTTTTTATCAGTTCAAGTTCATTTATAGTCTTATAGGAATTTTTCTTTATAATTTTTTCTATAACATCTGCTATATTTTTTCTTTTTATAATATTGTTATATGCTGGAATCTGTGCATCTATTACTGTTGAGTTATCCCCATAAAGATACTCCATTAAACCATTTATTTTTTCTATACTATAAAACATCCACACATTATTACTATAATACTTTGATGCGAAAATATTTCTTATTTCTGCAAAATCCTTTTTGAAGAGCATATAAACTATACTTTCATTCTTGTCTCCACTAAGAGATACTTTTGAAGTGTAATGAACACTGCTATTTCTTATATTTGACAAATGCTCTTTTATATCAATGCAAAGAGTATCTACATTAATTTTGTTCAGTGTATTATTCCACCTACTTTGACCACCCCAATATTGTAAAATTCTCTTCATTGCATCATTGCGAAGTACTTTACTATCTGAAAACTCTTTATCACTATACTGAAGCACATCGCTGGCCTTATTATGATTTTTGATATAGTCATCCTGCACAACAGCTTTTGAAAAAATGTTAGTCGCGAATGTCGTATATGTTGATATGTTTCTTTCAAATAATTCCTCTGCTTTGATCCTTTCATAATCAAATGATGATATTCCATTATTATACCTAGATTCAATCTCTCCAAAGATTATACTTTTTTCATACTTATTCCTATTAATTAAAGCTAATTTATCAGCCATTGTGAAATGATAAACACCTTTTCCTAAATCCACATATTTCAAAGCAACATATGAACAAAAATCTCTCCATAAATATTCACATAAATAAGCTGATTTGATTCTTTCAATATTTCTTTTAGCTTTTTTCGAAAAAAATGTTTCTATTACACTTTCGAAATGTTGAAACCAAAATTTATTTCTATCATCATTCAGTTTTGCAACTGCTTTCATATAATGATCTAAATTTGCTCTACGAAGTTCAGTTGAAGAGATAAAATAATCATCATTTGAATTATTAGTATTGACACATACGAACTGTTGATTTTCATTGATATCATATCCATCCCAGCTACATATATCCAATTTATTATCATTCTCTATATTTTTATAGTTTTCTACTCCACATACAAATAATACGATACTTTTTCTTATATTCCTTAGCATTGTATCCTGCTTTTTTTTATCTGAATTAGAATATTCAATCATAAAATCCCATAGTGGTTTCTTTTTTGTATCTGCAATAGACAGCTTTAATAATCTATTTCCATTTTCACAAACTTTGACTTTAGTTACCTGATTAGATATAGAATTTATTATTAATTTTTTTTGCCTGTTCTTATACTTGTCCTCATACATAAACGAAAATAACGCATACATATCAAGTTTCTCTGCATCATTAAGATTTCTTTTTTCATCTATACAATAAATTTTTATAGCTTTTTTTATCAACTCAGGAATATCAAATGTTTCTCGCAATCCAGCCTTTATCTGTATATTGCATTTTTTATTAAGACTTTTTCTTAATGAACTATTTACGATTGCTTCTACTAATTTTTCCTCATTAACATCTGATGGTAATGAAATTCGCACTCTATTATCCATTAAATATTTATTATCTGGCGTAAATTTCATTTGTTGTTCATCTATTGATTCACAATTTAAATATATTTTAACAAAATTTTTAAAATGTTGTCTCAAGCTATTAGCTACTACCTTTGTTTTGTCATCAATAATAAGCTTTTTACTGTTGAATGGTGAATATAAGCGACTACTATTCCTAACCACATCATCGACTACATATTTGGTGCTAACATATGCTGATGCACCATCACCTTTTGAATCTTTTTTAATTGGATCATCATATAAGATCCCTTTAACTGTATTGTTTTTTTTATTTACTGATACCGCAGTCCTTCTATGTTTTACCTTTGATACTTTCATATATAATTAATCTCCTTATATAACTTTTTCACAACTCATTTTTATTTCTATTATATCACTCCTATAAAAAAAGATATATACAATTAATTCTATTATAACAAACACTGTCGTTTTTATAGTAACAAATCATAGATTAAATGTTACATGACAACATATCTCACAATGTATATTTCTATTATTTTTGTGTTAACGAATCTGTATTCTACTGCTATTAATTTGACTTAAAATAAAACCCATATGATGATTATTACATAATAAAACTTTGTTACATACATTCTTGCTCCTTAATAATAGGACGTAACTGAACATATTTACTTAACAAATCCAACTACTGACTATTTGGTTTGTAAAAATTAATGATTACAAATAAGAAAGGAATTGACATGAATGATTCAAAGATAACTGTATTATATAACCGCCCTAATGGATTGGCCGTTGATAAGCATCTTTATTCAGGTACCAGATTGGATGAAAAAACACTATATAAACTAAAGCTATTACAGTTATCACCAGCATTTTTAAAAGAAGGGGCACTTGAAGTCTTTACCCAGACGGTTGATTCAATAATCGACTCTAACATATCAGAACTACTTAGCCTATCAATAGCACTTATGGGTGGAGCATTTAGGGAACAGCTTAATTATCTTGGCTTATTTCCTATAAAGGAAACCATAGGAGAAACATCTGTATGCCGCTGTTATATCAACAACATAAACAAGCGTACATTTAATATCGGAACAGATATAATAAAAACAAAACAGAGCTTTACTTCTGATAGTAACCTAAAACAGCTTTTCTATTACTTATCTGATGCTGCAAAGGACCTTACCACAGATAAACTTACCCTTATGGGAAGTCATCCAGGGCGAAACAGCTTTATTCTACAAGATATATTATCAACGCATGATACTAACCTTGAACATGCTGCAGGCGTACTTGATCTGTATTCATATATACTTGGAAATACCTACTACTCATGCCAGTTTGATTTTAAGTATGAGCATTTTTGTAACATAAATGATTGTGAATACTTCATTGCAGACGGACTTGTTTCTACCATGTATAAGAATAAAAGAGCTGATGTGTTTGTCACTAATGACTATATTGAAGTTGACACAGGAAGTCAGGGAAGTGAGGTAATAAAAGAAAAAATCATAAACTACACGAAATTTTTTACTAATCAAAAGTGTGTACCAGCATTAAATAATATAATATTTATTAATCACCCTAACGGCATGTGTTCAAATCTGCCTGGGAAAAAGAATACGGCTGTTTCAAAGAAACCTACCTTTCTTGAAAAGTGTAGCATTCCTTTATCTTGGTGCAGTTTTTAATAACACTTCTCTTACGATTAATGAATTAAGAGCTATTCTTCTTAAATCACCTGCAGATATATCGGCTGAATTAAAAGATGTTGCACAGGCCGACTTTAAAGATATGCTTATCGCCAATAAGGATAAGTTTATAGGCATTCTCGATAAGATAGCTTCATTTGGATATGGCAATGTATCACTTAGTAATCTCCCACTCGACTGTATTGCCGGAAAGCATAATAATATAATTTCTGATTGTAACATCAATGGGGATTTTAACGATGATACAATTCCTGCTGAAAATGTTTATAGTACTAATAATACTTGTGTTACAAATATTACAGATGTTACATCTGTTACAACTAATACAACACATACAAATAATACAAACAATACAAATCATACATCAATTACAAATGATACGACTGATACGCAGGATAATTGCAGTGAGCATTCTTTATCACAAAAATCTTCACTTACACCATATCAAGAAAAATACCATGAGTTCCATAAAAAATACATTGCCAGGAAGAACCTAATATTTAATAATGCAATAAGCTGCCTTAAAAATGAAAATCCCGATATTTATGAACAGTTCATAAGTCTTTGCAATAATAGGTTATCTTTATCATGTGTATTTGGAGGCGATATGTATGAGACTTTTCTTTCAGTACACCCTAATATGTCGGGTATGATGCAAAGTATCATACGCATCATTAACAAGTTCGGATTTAATGGTAAATATCATAATAATGATTTCACCTATCTTCCGGCAGCCATTTTAGGAAGTTTGAATGATACATATGTCTTGAAAAACATTTTGACATCTTCAGATAATTCAAATGCTACTACAAATTTTGCCATTGAAGATATCTCCATAGATTATGGAGCACGAATAAGAATAAAAAGGGCATTAAATGAAACGCAGCTTAACCAAGCAAATATACGATTAATAATTATTACTGACAGCTGCATAGATGCCTATAGCCTTATTTATAATATTTGTTACGATGAGGAAAATTTATCTGTAACAAGAAGTGATTTTGTTACATGTAATAATTCTAATGTAACAGAATCCTCAGCCCCTATATTTATACCTCGTGAGTATGTAATATCAGAAATGATTCATAATTACAGCATAAAAGAAAACGAGCCAGATATTACAAAGAAATATAATGGTGATATTAGTGTACTGCCAGCACACAATAACAATATATATATGGAAAGAATTAAAAACCCCATAGAAAGACCATTTGTATTTACAGGTCTTACATTCTTAAATGAATGTATCAATGAATTTCATAATGGGAGCCAAAAAGACTATGCATCATTCTTTAGAAAAAAGTTGCAGGAAAAGGATGCTATAAGAGATATATATTTCTTCTAAATAAATGACATAACGAATGACAGGAAAGTTATCTTTTCTGTCATTTTCTGCTATAATATCAGTTATTAAATAGTATTGAATATGTGGGAGAAATCAATAAATGGCAAAATTATATTTCATATATGGTGCAATGGGCAGCTCAAAATCAGCAAATATCCTAATGGTTCGTTATAATTATGAGGAAAGAGGTCAATTTGCAATTTTATTAAAACCTAAAACCGATAACAGAGACGGCGAACACATCATAAAGTCACGAATAGGCTTATCAGCTGATGCATTATATGTTGATGAATTTTTGCGTGATGTATCAGTTAATTGGCATAAAGGACATTCTGAATATACCTATAATGATAAGACAGTCAGTGCAATATTAGTTGACGAGGCACAGTTTTTAAAAATTGAAGAAGTTGATGCATTATCTGATATTGTGGATTTTTACAATATCCCCGTATTATGCTACGGATTAAGAACAGATTTTTTAAATCATCTTTTCCCTGGTTCTAAGCGGCTTATGGAAATTGCTGATGTTATTGAGGAAGTTCCTACCGTCTGCTGGTGCGGTAAGAGGGCTCAGTGCAATACACGATATTCCGATGGAAAGATTGTAAGAGAAGGTGCACAGGTAATGCTTGGTTCTAATGAAAGCTATGTAGCACTCTGCAGAAAACATTATAAAGAAGGTATACTCTGGAAACCTGAGTCATAGGTGATTTGATTTTACTTCTATATCGTGCAGACAACAATTTAATTATGAAAGGCAAATAATTATTAAACCGATAGATATAATAAAACAACAAAAAGCATATAACAGCGGATATGAGAATATCCCTAAAGAGGCGCAGCTTACAGCAAAAAGATTATGTTTTGAATACAACAATACTTCTCCTGACGAACTGGAAAAAAGACAGGATATATTAAAGAAACTCTTAGGAACCTACTCACCGCTGGTAGGAATAGAACCTGATTTTCGATGTGATTATGGATTTAATATTCATTTCCATGGATTTGCAGTAATTAATTACAACTGCGTTATCCTTGATACTTCACCTGTTAATATAGAAAATGGTACATTCATAGCCCCAGGCGTATGCATTGCGTGTTCAGGACATGCCATTAATCCAGAACAAAGAAGTAAGGGAATCGGTACCTCTGCACCAATTACAATATCTGATAATGTATGGATTGGTGCTAACTCAACTATATGTTCAGGTGTAACTATCGGTGAAGGTTCCGTAATCGGTGCTGGCAGTGTGGTTACTAAAGATATTCCAGCGGGTGTAGTTGCTGCTGGTGTTCCTTGTAAGGTCATTAGGAAAATAACAGAAAATGATGTTATAGCAAAAGAGCAGATTCTTTTTTAATCTGCTCATAAGCAGCATCAGCTTCCGCAGAATTTCTGGGATTTGTCTCCGTAATGCTTATCTATCTTTAACCTGAGTGTTGTTACCCGGTCCATATATTCCCTGCTGTGTTCTTTCATACCTTCATTTTTACATTCTATATATGTGACAAGCGTCGATAATAACGAAACCTGATCTGCTTCCTTTGTAATAACTTTTTCTAACATCACCTTATCACCAAGCAGAGTTGATAATACATTTTTATCATCGGTTACTTTCTCACACGCTTCTTTTTGTGAATAAAGAAGCGTGTTTTTAAGCCTCTTTATAGATTCAATGTATTCAGATATATCATCTGTTTTTAACGCAGGTATCACTAATGATACACACTTTTCCAAATCATCCTTTAACATAAGATCCTCCGGCTAACAAATATAATAATTACTTTACACTTTTATTATATTTACGTTCATATTTTATGGAATCTTTCCATTATCTCAAAAGTTTCGACACATTTATCTGGTAGTATATAATCAAATAAGGAACCTACCAATATCTGGCACAGATTCCATTAATATATATATACATAAATAAAAATTCGGGATTATTTATGTTACAATCTACTGGCCGTCATTTATCGGTCAGTTTTTTATTATTCCAAGGTCAGTTAGCTTATTTATAGTATCATCTACACTTGTATGTAATATTCCTGTCCCACCAAGTGCTTCCCATTCATTAATGTTTTTTACAAAATCATCAATAAGAATACAATCCGAACCTGTACAGTAATTTTTCTTTTCTTCCCTGTATACTATATTTACCACAATATTTTTTGATAAAAATTTATGTATCCAGTTAATCTTATCTTCTTTGGCAGTTATTATTCCTCTTCTTGGCTTAGGTATGCCAGATAGAATTTCACACTTATCGCCATACACCTTATAAATCATTTCAAACATACTTAATGCACCAGACATCGGCTCGAGTCTTTCATAGAAATGATCTGTCTTTTTCATCGCTTCAAACATTTCATCATCCTGTGCATTTGTTTTATCTGCCTGATTAACAGGCTTTAGTCCTAATATGTCCTTAACTCCCTTATCAAAGTCTGTCAGAACACCATCCATGTCAAAATATATTTTCTTTACTTCCATATACTTTTTCCTTACGCTTATGAGCCCACCTTAAGTTTCTTACATTTTTCCATTAAAATTTACAAACCACCAACATCCATGATTATACTTCATAGTTTTTCATTAAAGCAACTTCAGATTACTTGCCACTTTTCATATGAGTATTTACACACAACTCTTATCCTACAAAATTATTATCAAGTATCTTCTTTGCAGCTTTTAATCTTCCATATATATTAGGTCTTAAAAACTTTAATTCTTCAATTTTTTCTATTGGATATGACCTTATATCATCAAGACACCTTATACCTATTTCGAACAATTCACAACACTGCGAACTGGTCCACCTAATACCCATGTTATTATCCTTTAATTCATTTTCACTATGAATTACAACTCCATATGAAATACACTATTTCTCAAGTTCATCATAAGTACTGATTCCCATATTTCTAATTCTTAGAATAGTCTGTTTAGATAAATTTTCCAACTCCCAAAGGTCTGTTATCCCAGAATGCCTAAGAGCATTTTTTAATCTTGCGGATATATCAAGTATTTCTATATTAATCGGTTCCTTACACATAAATACTTCCTTATTAATTAGTATTACCTTGGTGGTAATCCGTAATAAACTAAATTCTATTTAGATACTATTTTCACTATTTCAGATACACTCGTATTTAAAAAATGTCAAGCAATTTTTTATTTGGCTCACACACGAAAAACATGGTCTTATACTAAACGAGCTGTTATATAATATATCATTGATTTTACAAAACTATTTATTATTTTTAATATCTTCAGTTCTATAAATCCGTGACATTTCCATACTTATTTCCCTTTCAGCTTTTTCCCAAACTGTTTCTATTTCCTCCATTATTTTAAGATTATTTTGTTCCTGAAATTTTCTATAATCACTTCTTAAATCATTCTTAAAAATATTCTCCATTATTATAACCACCTCCAAATTTTTACCTTTTCTCTTTCTTACTATAATCATCAATGTAAGAACTTATATATTCAACTGATTTTTCAGCATAATTTCTTGCATCTATTTCACATTTTTGATTATAATATTCCTTATATTTATGAATATCTGAAACATAACAATTGAATTCATTTTGATAAATTTTCGCATCCGAAAATAATTGTAAGTTTTTATACTGTTCTGGCACACTTTCTAATGCATATATAATGTTATGTGAATAAGCATGATATACTTCATGGCAAATACTATCTATGCTCTCATCTGCGGAATTGTTAATTAAAAAATCAAGGTTAATTGTAATAACATTACTTTGCTCGTCATAACTAGCCATTACATATTCACCTATATTATCAGCAATAACATTTATTCTTTTATTAATTCCTAAGTATTTGCATTCAATGTCTGATATTACTTGGAGTTGATCTATTTTTTGCTGTAATGTAAGATTTTCCCACTTATCCTCTTGTAATAAAATAATATTGCTTATATTATCATCCAATAACTCCTTATATTCATCCGCCTCCAAATTACTTATAACTTTCGAATTAATAATACCTTTTCCAAGCAATGACTTTGTTCCATAAAATCCCATTATTATAGCTAAACCAACCGAAAAAACAAAATGTGTCGCACATAAACATTTAATAATACTTCGTTTAAGTATCTTCCATGTATATATTTTTCCATGATTTTTTAATATGAACACTAATACGTAATAAAGAGAAATAATTAAAGCTCCTACTATCGTTCCACTAACCAAGTATTTATTAATTGACTTATATGTCATAATTGTGTATATCCCAAATGGAATACAAATATTTGAAAATACACTTATTCCATTTCTGCCATAATAAAAATGCACAATAATTCCCATACATACCAAGCAAATTTCTATCAACATCAAAAATCTAACAGACTTAGCGTACCCAAGTGAATTGATATTATGGAACAAAATATTTTTATATGAAAAGAAATATATAATTGAAAATATAAGATTATCCCTAATGTATTCTACTATATTTAATGTATTTTTCATTTATTCGCACATCCCTTATGACCAGAACCCATCATTTCTCTGTATCTTAAATCATTAAAAATATCATATCTTGGTTTTATAACCGGTTTACGACCTGAACTCATAACAAAAACATTTCCTATTGGTGCAGACAATACTTCTTGCATTGGAATATCCATTTTTTCTGAAACATGCCTACAGGTTTCTATATCATTACCTCCTGGAAAATATACATATGATGAACAATTATTAAGAATTGTTGTTGCATCTGCTTTTCCGTATAACGATTCCAACATACTTTCTGATTGTATTAATAAGATTGCACTTATACCTGAACTCCTAAATACGCTTATATATTGCGGAAAAGCCTGCGGTGCCGTTGCCACAAAATCGTCGAAAAATAACTTTACATTTATAGGAAGTCTACCATTCTCAAATTCCTGTGCATAATTTACCAACACCTTTATAGCTGTGTCATATATAATGTTAGCAAAATGATGCATAGATATTTTTACCGGACTGCATATAATAAATAATGCTGTTTTTTCTGTACCCATTTTCTTAAAATCAATTGTTTCGATATCCTTCATTGCTTTTCTGATACTATTTGGAAAAACCGTACTGTATGCAGCTGCTAAAGTATCTATTATACATGCCCCTGTTTTTTCAGTTCTCCTATTTAAATTATAAAATGAAAAAAATTCCCTTACAGCTCCCATATGCTCGTCCTTTTCTCTTAAAGACCTAAATAAATCCGTAAGCGATTCTTTGACACCCGTGCCTGACTCTGAACCTGTTAGCCCATCAAATGCATTCAACACATCCACCATTTTTGAATCGTCAACCATTCTTATTGTCGCTTCAATCAAACTGTCAGATAATGATATGGCTTTAAAATTCCAATAATCATCTTTTGTGTTTCGCATAGTAGATAATACGATTTTTTTACTCAAATCTGTTATATCGTCAAATGATTCAATGTACTGCAATGGATCAAAAAAGACATTTCCACATTCGTAAGGATTATCGAGATTGCATATTAAAACATTGTAATCTTTAGTCTTAAAATAATCAGCCATTTTTAATGCCTCTGCTTTTTTTGCAAATGTAGCAATAACGCTTGAGTTTTCCAAATGGAGCATATTGGGATATCCAAGTGATAATGACTTTCCCCCTCCACTAACACCAACTCCTACAATATTATCATTAGGACGTGTTATTCCCATGTTATCTTCAAATACTACACCTTCTGCAAGTATACTTTTATCATTCATTAATTATATCCTCCATAATTTTATCAAAATCTATTACTTTATCACATATACCAAATTTAACTGCCTCATCTGCAGTAAAAAAATGATCATAACTCATTTCTTTCTCAATCTGTTTTTCTGTTTTTCCTGTATGCTTTGAAAGAATATGATTCAACAGTTTCTTCTCCTTATTTAATTTATCTGTTATTGAATTAACATGTGCGGCATTTCCGGATATTGAATCTCCCAACACCGGTTCATGAATCATGATTTCAGAATTAGGTAACATATATCTTCCATTTTTTCCAGCCGCAAACAGTATAGCAGCCATACTGTATGCTCTTCCTATCACAACCATTTTTATAGGTGTCTTGCTCGATTGTAATAAGTCATATAAAGCCATTCCTGCCTTAACACTTCCACCAGGTGAATCTAACACAATAGTAATAGTTTTATTTTCATCCTCTAAAATTAAAGCCATAATCTTCTTTATTACAACTGCAATAAGATCTCCAGTTATCTCTTTGTTATCAATGTAAATCAAGCGCTTAGACAAAAGCCTTGCATCTAACGATACGCAATTAAATCCCTGAGCAGATTTTACTATGATATTCTCATCCATATTCATATTCTCCTATCTATAGTTAAATTCAAAATGCAATTACTATCATTTACAAACAACGATACTTATTTTGCATATATTATATATAACTTACTTCAGAAGCACTTTCAGTCTCTTATACCAAAAAAAAGTTATTAAATTGTTATTCATTATTGATAAAGTAAAAAAACACGATTATCAATTTTACGGATAATCGTGTTTCTTATTATTTTCTTATTATTTTTTCATATTATGATCTGGCTTTTTCGTCAGATATTTTTATTTCATTCTGTCTTTGCAAACGCATATTGAGTTGTTTATATACAACATTATCGCTATCTTCATCTACGGTTCTTACATATGGACCATATCCAAGTATGCGAATAGCCAGCTCATAAGCATCTTGTTTTTGATAGTAAATTGTCAATCTGAACATACCAGATTCTGTATTATATACACATTTCTTTTTCCATGGAGCAAACTCATTCAGTATTCTATCTGGCACATTTTTTTCATCGCAAAACACTAATGTTATGCTTTGCATATTCAATTTTCTGTACTCATTCAACTTCGAAAGTGCATTTACATTATCATAACTTATATCATCCAATATACACTCCTGTATTCTTCCAATATTGATAATACTTATTTTATCTTCATCTCTCGAATAAGCAAAGCAGCGGAATAAATTATCACGCTTAGAATATTCAATATACAATGGTTGATATTTTTTCTTGAGGATATTTCCACAACCAGTTTTATATGTAATATATACTTCACTCTTATTTCTTATAGCTTTCAATACTAACTGAGTATATCTGATTTCATTTTGAATACTCTCCGATTTATTTATAAATCTATCTTTATTTTTCACAAAATTTAATGGTAATCTATTATTATCCTCATATGATAACTTGCTTTTTAAATAATTTATTTCATTATCTGATAAAAACATATACATCTTGGGTTCATTAACAACATATCTCAACCACTCACATTCATACTTTGACAAAGGCAAAATGGACGAAAAAAATGATTTTTTTGTAGTTTTAAATCTACGCATATATTCTTTTCTTTTGTTATCATCAAAATTTGCCTTAGATTTTTGAATCCATACTCCATATCCGTTATCGAATCCCTCTTGAAAGAAAGCCGAAGATTTAACTATATCAAGTATTTCATTTTCCAAAATCTCCTTACTTTTACGCCCTAGTTTATGGTTCTTTTTGTATTCTTGTATAGATATCAAGACTATTTGTTTCATCTCATTTTCCGTAAACCTGTCCTTATTTTCGTTTGAGAATAATTTCATTAGCACATCAGAGATAACATCATAATAAATACTGAACATCTCATTAAAAAGTGATGTGTGCGCTGTACTATAAGTAATTTCATATTTTATGCCACTTGGTATCTTCCATAAAAATTCGTCTTTTTTTTGATTATCAGAAACTGATTTAAGCACTTCTGATTTTTTATATTTTTCTTCTATTAGTTTTATATCTTCAACTATCGAATTACTATCATCCATGCAGGAATACTTTAACAATCTAGAATAGAATGTTCTTATCCATGGATACATTTCTCTATAATCCGATACTTTTGCAAACACCTCAATATAATTATTGTGTGGAATAACCTCAGCTATTCGTCTTTCACGCAAAACCCTATCAAGAATATATTTTTCTGTATCTGGATTATATGATATGCTAAAATAAACATCATATAAATGAGGTGTACCTTTAACATTTCCTATTTCACTTATTGTTGTAGACGCACCCCAAGAATGTTCTAAAAGAACTTTTGCATTACTTATATCTGCTTTTACAATTTCATTTTCTAAAGATATTAATTCTCCATTTGGCTTATTTATACTTCCATCTTTTATATATGCAATTTCATCAATAAACTCTAGTCTCAAATTAGAATAACTTCTCGAAAATGGTTCGTAAAACGATAAATACTCCCTGCCATTTGACGAACTTATCCTAAGTTCAAGTGGCATACATATCAATGAAAATGTTTTCTTTTCAGAAGATGGTGTATAATCTATTTTACACCATTTCTGTTCTTTTATTGCAGTTATTAAATCAATCACATTGTAGTCATTTATTGATTGCATATAATATTCATGCTTAAATCGAAATACACTCTGAAAATTTGGATTAACCCTATTTAAAATAAGATTCCCCAATACCCCTAATACTTCATATCGTGAGAAAAAATCCAATGCATCTGAAAAATGAATATCAAAATCTTTATCAACCTTCTTTCCCTGTTCAATTATATCATCAATATAATAGTCCGACATTCTCCATCTATGTGTTTTTTTATTTCCACTCACTATTGGTTCGTCCACAATTATACCTAGATTATTTAACTCTTGTAACTTATTATTTATGGTATTATTTTCACCTCTAAACACATCTCTACCATCAGGATAATAACATAATAGTTGTGCTGATGTTAACCTATCACCTATAATGTCTTCTGGCGGATAGTCCATATCTATAGAATCTAATCCACGAGCCAAGTTAAAATCAGCGCTAAGAGCCATAATGATATTAAAAAATGCCTTAGGATCTTGTTGATTAAATCGGCAAAAACGATATATCCTATGAAATGGATTTTCTACCATTGATTGAGAATCTGTACTCAAAAATAACACTTCTTTTTTATCTGGAGTCCACTCAAAATATCGACTCAATAAATTTTCCAATCTTTTCCAATCGTCATCTATAGTATACACAGAAGGATACATTTCACCATCTTCGTTAATATTTTGTACATTTGCATATGTTTTGTATCCATATGTATAATAGTCCCTAAGTGTATTTCTGAATTTTGCATTAAATTTCCCAGCTTTTATCGATTCATAGTGTTTAGACATAATTACACCTCTTTTATACTTAATATAAAACCTATCATTTGTTCTCCTTATATGATAGTCTTATATTAAGATTTATGCAAATAGTTTTACTTAGTAAAATTACATATATAACAACAAATATTAATAAGTAACATCTTGCTTTATAGTGTTTTAATGTAAGTCTTCATACGATGCCAATCTTTCTACTTTTAAATTTCCAGAAGTATCAACAATGTCCATGTTGCTTCCCAGTACCTCTATAGCATAATCCGTGAACTTATTATATGTTCCATATTCAATCCACTTATTTCTTTCTGCTGAATAATAATACTGATTATACTTTCCAACGGACATTGTATTTATTAATTTTAAGCTCCTATTCCACTCTATTTGAGCACCCGCGCTTTCCCGTTCATCAATATCCACTGTAGTCATCTCGATTCTTCCACCTCGGGTTCCTTCTTTAAAAATAACCCAATACTTATTATTATCCGGATATATAGGTAAATCTTTTCCATCAAATAACAATGCTTTTTTATCAACATTTTCAGTTATTTTTTCAGATACTTGTTCTTTATTTTCACTATTAAGATTTGAGTCACTTCTTTTTGACGTATCACTTACTTTCTGATTATACAATTTAATATCATTTAACTTCAAATTTTTCTTTTTTTTATTTTTTATCTGTATATAATCCCCATTTTCTATATCATACCTATACATATATGTATGCGCATTTAATCCTGTTCCTTTTACAATTTCTCCACTCACTTCATTATTGTCTACTATTACCTTAAAATACTCTGAAGAAGATGTCAAATACAGATACTTGTAACATCCATATGCCCTTCTCGTAATTGTAGATTTACTTCCATCAGAAGTTATTTTATTTCTTGATGAACTCTCTTCACTCCACGATACATTCTTTGATACTGATACCAATGGCAGCTTATTATAATCATAACCTTCAACAACATCAGTTATCGGACAATAATCACTAGTATCATAATGTACAACTTTTGTATCTGCACAACTGCTAAACATCACACTAAACATCCATATTAATACAGCACCACTAAATAATAGTTGAATTATTTTCAAATATTCACCCTCACTGAATATCGAATAAACAGCATCTGCAAATAAACAGACAAATGTTACATTAAAAAGGAATCCAAACAATCCCAATATAACGTTTAATATTCATGACTCATATACTCCCATCAGAATAACAAAAATAAAATAAATAATTCCTTCTGGTATAGCAAATATTAAAAAGTACTCCATATATATACCTCCGTTTCAATTCATTTTTTCCGAGCAATATCTTAATGCCTTCTCAGCATTAGCTTGAGTAAGCTTAGAACTTCTGCCATTAACTTTTTCTGTCATAAACCAATATATTGTAGAATGCGAATCTAGATACTTTTCAAATACTTCATACGCCTCCTTATAATTATTCTCATACATTAATGTATAACCCTCATCCAGTCTTTTATATTCTTTTTGCTGAAAGTCATCAGCTACACATACACACAAAAACATTGCTACTACAATAATTATTTTTATCATGATCAATATCACAACTTGCATATGGAAGTGCATACCATTCTTGTGAACAATCATCTTTTAATCTATATATTGATATTCTGCTATTCTTCATATTTAAAAGATCTTCCGTAAACAATATAGGATTTTCATCTGACCACAAGTTTCTATCTTTCAAAAAACGCATAATTTTCACATTATGAGATAACGATTCTCCACATATTATTAACTGTGGATATACCTTGTCATTATGAAAATTCGATGCAATATAGTCCTTTGTATCAAGTAATTTATAATACCTTTCGATTTTATCCCGTAATTTATCATAAGCTGTTGAAGTATCTCTTACTACTTCATATGCCAAAACCGATTCTTCATCTATACGTACAATAGCAGCTGTTCTCAACATGCATTTTACATTTTCGATGTTACAACTTCTAATTGTCTCCATTATTCCGAATCTTGTCATTCTAATATTATTCTTCAACAAACCAATCACTATCTGATTTCCAGCCAATATTCTCTTCACGTCTATAGGAGTATCTGGCGTAATATTACGTTCCTCTCTTTTCGAATAGGACATATAACGATTACCCATGTGAAAAATGACTCCATTCTGTCTTGCAAATATATAGCCATAATAATCCAGTTCATAATATTTAATTCCGTGCAATGCACCATCAATGATTATTTCGTTTTCCTGAATCACTCTATATCTAATAAGATTAAGTATCTTTCTCCTTAATTTTTCACGTGTTATGTCAAACCCTCTAAGAGTAAGAAATTCATACACCTGAAGAGAATTAAGGTATTTTGATACCCCTATATTCTCAACAATAGCTATATCTTCTTCACTTAAAGTTTCTTCCAGTTCTTCTACTGATGTCGAACAATATGCTGCTTTTGTATGTACTATATGTTCGTTTGGTTTCGCAGCAAATATTGCATTACAAGGCATTTTTATATCAATCAATTCTTTTGTAATTCTTCTATAGTTGTCAGCATCATTAAACTTCGAATAATTCATACCTATTCCTCCTCTAAGTCATTTTTTAACATCTCAGTAAGCTTTCGTTTTAAATTATCTCCCTCAAGATTCGTGACATAATAATCACAGAAATACTCAACCATTTCAGCTTTATCATTTGTAAGATAATTATCAACTAAAAGTAATCTATTGGGGACTATTCCATATTCCTTACCAATCCTAGAAAGCTTATCAAAATCATTAAACTGTTTACCTGATTTGCACTCTATAACATACATAATTGAATCTGTTACATTCTCGATTACCGAATCGAACTCATTTTTTATTCTGCCATCAAGCGTTGAAACAATAACATTGTTATAAATCTTAAATTTTTTATTATATATTGCCTCTAGTTCATTTAAAACACTGCTTATAACTGTTCTGGAGGCAATCTCAAGATACTGACCTGTAATAAAACGCTGCGCCTTATGACTGTATACTATCTTTCCATTAAGAGTATCACAACTTGAACAATAACAAACCTCATATAACACTCCGTACATACCCTTAAACATATCTATAACTTCTTTTTTCTTTTCAATTGGTATATCTATCATACTTACATGGAAATCCTGTTTCTTATTAATATATGAGGAACGTAATTCTTCGAGTATATTTCTAATGCTTGACTCCATACACATCATCTTGTATGAAAGATCTTCTACTGCCTTAGGTATTTTGCACTCACTACTTGATAATTCAATCTTTATATCCTGCATATTCTGAGAAGATGAAATTGGCAACAACATTTCATTTTCTCCTGAAACCAGTTTTAATGCACTTGCTTTTATCATGTTAATTCCCCCTTAATTTCAATTTATTTCTCTTGATAATTCTAGTATACAGTTCAATTTTTATATTTAAATCAATGACCAAAAAAAAAAGTTCTTTTATGTTATATATTGGTTGTGTATTATCTATATATGTGATAAATGCAATAGAAAAAGGACTTCAATCATAAACTAATGATTAAAGTCCTTTTTCTATTGCATAGAATAATAAATCAGATTGATTATTTATTTTCTATAATTTCGCCATTATACATTTGCGCGTTATCATCCCAACGATTCAATTTGACATAAATATTTTTTCCTACATACTGTTCTGCATAATATCCCTGTTCGAGCAGCTGTTTTCTTGAAATTGATACTTCGACATCGGAATTATCTATTATTCCCCTTATGCCACCTCTTTTTGTCATTTGAATATTATATACCTCTACTTCTTGACCTATATCAAATTTCCTCGTAATAATACGATTTTTATCATCTATATTCTCTCTATTACCAAATAAATTATTTAATTTATTTCCATCAATTTTGTTATACAATTCTATCATTGCACCTGTAATTTCAGCATTATACACATATATTGCTGGCTTACATATGATACTTTGATAACAACCTATTGCTTCTTTCTCTGACATAACATTTACATGTGCAGCCTTATTTCTATAATTATCTTTTATCTTTATACACCGCCAAACAAAACTATCTTTTCCACACTTGATATATGAATCAGCCACATCCGCATAATAAAATGCTTCCAGGGGGTTCAATTTATAATTATCATCCACAATATAAGATAGGTATTCATTCATTCTCTCCCTTAATAAACTAGATTGATGAATTTGATACTTTTTATATTTCTCTGATAGTTCCCCAACAGCACCAAATAAAAATGGAAGTGAACCCATCGTAAAATAATTAAGTTTTTCTATCTTCTTATATGTGCCAGCTTTAAATTTATAATAAGGAACTGAAAGAAGTTCATCAGGCCAAAAACTATATACCTGTTCGTAATTATTAACATTTGGTTCACCATATGTGTTTACCATATATCGTAAAAAACCCTCAAAAAAGACTCTTTTCAATTCTGCTTCTAATGCTGACGTTGCGCATATGCATATTCCCGAAAAATCAAAATTAGGAGTATTAATATTAGCACACCTTTTTAATAATACACCTGCTGACACTAGAGAAGTTTGAGAAGTAGGCATCAGATATGACCATCTAACTCCAAAAAGCTGTTCCAAATTTTTCCTTTCTACATCTACTGTACTGTCATCTGCTTTTCCTATTCTACAATCTATATGTGTAGACACATTCTTAGTGAATAAACTAATTGCCTGTTCACGATTACCACATTTTTCAATCTTATTTAATTTAATTTTTTCTCTTTCTATGTACTCTTTTAAATCCGTTTTTATGAAGTCAACAATAGTATCAACCTTTTGATCAATCGTCTTTAATGTCTTAGATGTTTCCCTATGATATTCCTCCATTTCTTTCTTCATTTGTATTACTTCATCTACAGCGTTTTTTTCCTCTACCCTCTGAACATTACCTCGAATAGATGAAATTGATTGTTCCAGCTTCCAGCCTTCTTTCCATAAACAATTATCCAAAAATTCTCTTATATTATCCTCATTTGAAATTCTCAGGGGTGCATTCAGAATATACTCAATTTCAAAGTCACTCAAACTATTTCTATTTACAAGTAATTGAAGTGATATCAAATAGGCATAACAAGTCAAATAATTTTCTGTAGCACTTTTTATTAATCCACAATAAATATCCGTAATGAATGCACGACTAGCATCTCCGCATTTTTCAATATCTGCATATATGCACACGGCCCTATCTCCCACAAATCTGGAAACATATGTTTCTTTTCCTTCATACATATGGGTTTTCTCAATTTTCTTATCACTCATTCGATTTGATAATGCTCTCACAGATTCAAAGAATCTAAATTTTTCATCATCATTTTCAGAACCAAGAAGACTGATTTGAAAATATGGTACAATTTTATTACCTGCTATATTTAATTTTATGTAGCTTTGTACATTAATTATATTCATTATTACATCTTTTAATGATATTTCAATATCTTCTTCTATTTCTCTCGATATCTTTTTTTTATATTGTAACTGTGGTTTAGTACTTGTTATCCTATTAAAATTATTTATGAATTTTAATGTTTCACTTTCATTAAGATTAAAAGTAAATATCTCAATATGTAAAAAAGCAATTCCACATGATGTAAACAGTATTCTAATTTTCCCTATATTAAACAATATATTATCATTCGTTAAACTATATCTTACATTTTCATTATTGCGAAGGCCTACCCTATCTCGTAAATCGGAATTCAGCTCAATCCTTGTAATTTTATAACTACTATCTTCTGCTAATGGTGTGCCTCCCATCTGATCATTTTTTTCAATTTTCTTTTCCCTATAACAATAGTGATACCACTCTCTAGAATCATATAAATTATTTGCCTTAATACTGTTTACTTGGTCTTTCGTAATTTTAAGGTTTTCTTCTTGACTTTTTTCATAACCGCTTTTTTCATATTCCAATGGAATAAGTATATTTAATTTTATTGTGTCCAACATACTAATTTCCTCCTTAGAAAGATATCACAAAACGCACTACTCTATAATTTCAAGTATACAACAAACATACATATTATAATAATAACTATCTATTCAAATTTGATTTTAATATATGTTCGATCATCTAATACCTTGCCGTACTCAAGTTCCTCTAATTTAGGCATTATGTTCTCAGCTAAATCTGATAATTCCAATTTTTCTAATAATTCCTTCATACCATCAGTATATATATATATAATATCTCCTCTGCAGACTTGTATGCTACCATATTTCACAAAATCCATAGCATTTTTATCTCCATTCCAGACACCATATCCACAGGGATGACTTATATGGTTACATATATCAAATCTAATTTCATCTGAAGTAAATTCTTTCTTATGTTTTGCAATCATCTCCGTCTGACATTCCGTAAATACTCTCATATTATCATCTCTAATAATTGCTGCATAACAATCACCTATATATCCATATATAAATTTACCATTCTCAATGGAAAACACCACTCCAACTGTTCCTGCCGGAAATCGATGATTCAAATTCATATTATATTTCTTCAATTCATCATTTCCATCACATATCATGGTCTGTATTCTATATATTCCAGATTTTTTTTCAATTTCATTATTTCTTAATGCAGCTTCAGAAAATAGATTTACTGCTTCTTTCGCAGGACTTGGAGAAGGATATATGCCATTTTCCCTATCACGAGAAACTCCATCCAGAACCATCCCTACCCCTAACTTACCATTCACATACACAAAATCCTCATTAGGCTTATCTGCAGCTTTTGTGTTTTTTTTCGAATAAATCTCATACTTATATTCCAACATCTTTTAGATTCTCCTTATATTTTGAGATTTTTTCTTCTGTCTCTTTTATTTTCGCTTTTATATCATCTGTCTTATATTGAATAACCAACACATTATAATATTGCTGAGCATATTGTAATGCATGATTATAATCTCTAACTTTAGAATAAACATCTATCAAATATGAATAAATCTGTGCAGTAGAAAAATACGTATCTCCCTTTAATTTTTCTCTTATCGTCTTTGCATCTTCGAGTAAATTTATAGCCTCGTCATATTCACCTAATTCTGATAATATCCTTCCCTTTAACTGAAATAATGAACTAACATTAATGGATTTTCTATTCATATACTCTTCTGGATAGAATTTCTTATAAATATTAGTTGAAATATCTATTTCTCTATTTGCATCTTCACCCATTCCAATCTCAAGAAGGATTTTTGCGTAATTGTAATGGCTAATCCATAGGGCTCGCAATTCGTCCTTATCACCAGATTTACCCAACTTTTCCCTTATGCTAATACTATTATGAATGCATTTAATTGCGTTTTCATTCCTACCCAAAGCAGCCAATGAAGAACCCTCATACGCACTAATTTTCGCTATTATTTTCTCAATATTTCTTTTCTTATCATAAAGCATATCAAGGGCTCTTGAAAAATCACTATGAGCGTTGGAAAAATCCTCTAAATTAAATCGACTAATTCCTTGCCTATATATTGCATTTTCTGCAATATTATTATTGTATACAGTGTATCGATTAATCTCTTTATCCATCAACTCTGTAATCTTATTTATTTTAGGTACATTATATACTGCTATGTAATATTCCCTAATATCGTTTAATATTGTCAAATCACATTTTTCTGCATTCTCCACCCTTTTAGCAATATGTTCAACAAATGGCTCCAAAGCAATTATTTGAGACAAAAATAACTCTCTAATTTCTCTTACTGGTTTCAATATTGGAGATATGAAATTCACAATTGTATCCGAAGTCATGTCTGGTCTTATCTTTTCATAAATGGTATCTGATAAAAGTGGATTCATAGTTACAATTTCCATATTGTCTACATTTATCCAACCAGAGTTTTTTAACTCATTCAACGACGCAACAACCTGTCTTTCATCTTTCTCTCTTCTTGTTGCACCACAAATAAGATCTATGAACCTATCCTTTGATACTCCATTATAAGGCAATAGACTCAAACATTCTGCTATCAATTTAGTATTTTCATCTTTTTCTAAAATAGTTAACTCCGTCAATACCATATACAAATTATGAGTTATATTTTTTACCGAATTATCTTTTTTTATACTTTTCACCAATTCATACGGATTATAACTAGTATTATCTTTCAGAAAAATAGCACTCATTTTTATTGCTCTTGGATTATATGATAAGTGTTCTAAAAGATTCATAATAGCATTATCATCAAACTGAACGTCACAAAAATATTTGAAAATCCGTAACGAATCACTAAGTGTAAATGAATTTAATTTCATACAATTCATATCACTACCTATATCATAATCTTCGCCCACCAGAATTATCACATGAAACTTATCATATTGGTTAGGAAGCATACAATTCGTTTCTGCTATATTGCCAGTATAATTATCTAATATAAACAAATATGATAAATCCATAGAATGAACTACTTCAAGCTTTTCTTTCACTATCTCCTCTTTAGTTTTTATATCCTCATTCATTATTCCAATGGGAAGCTCATATATATAATCATCTACTTCGTCAATATTCTCTGCATAATAAATTCCATCATATCGCTTATGATATTTTTTGACGTAATCCTTCACTAACTCCGTCTTTCCAATACCAGCATACCCCTTAATAATTAACACCTTATCTTTTGTAATTATATTTCTAATTTCAGATACTTCATTATCTCGAGAAACAATACACCCTTCTGCTTTTGGCGGTATAGAACCGCTTTTATTTAACATATCACAAGAAATTTTCCATTTATTATATTTACCACCACAAACAGAATACTTTTTTACAAACCAATCAAGAGTAGACTCCAGTGATTCCAAACAAATATATGCTTCTTTCAAATCCAAATGACCATCTACTTGAAAATGTACAGTCAAATTACTTATACCTTGTATGGTAGTTAAATTAGAAATAACGGGCTTCGGTACAATTAAATTAGGTCTAAGCAAATCATCTATATATACTTTTAATGTAGCTGTACGAATATTCTTTTCATCTTTTACAATATGCTCATTTAATACTATAAAACGACATATACCTTCGGCAATTACCCGTGCCTGAATAATGCTCATCATTATATCTGCTTTTCTAATGTCATCACATTCTAAACTTAAAAACCTAAGATGATATTTACTTGCAATTATATTCTCTGTTTCAGAAAGGTTTTGATTTAACATTTCGTAATTAATCATAATTGTCCTCTTATAAATTCATTCAATTATTCGACAAAAGCTCCAATAATTTCTTTGCTTCATCATCTGTTAAGGTAACACCTTTTCCCATTTTTTCATGTTCCGGTGCCCAGTCTCTTATATCAAGTTTAGGTGCTCCTCCATTCCATGAAATTCTGTTTAACTCCTTTGTCCAGCCTTTTGGGCTTTCTGAAAGAGTACCTATATGTTCTGTTATTTCGTATTTAAAATCTGCCATAATAACCTCATTTCATTAATCTATCACAATATGGTAACAATTCCTCTATCTTGGCTACTATACGTTTCTGCTCGGCAAGTGGGGGAAGTGGAATAGGAACTTCTCTTATCGACTTAAGCGAAACATTTTTTATTGTAGTCTGTGTTGCTGTCATAGTTGCATACTTCATAAAAAAATCGCTTTTTAAGAAATATCTAACATATATGCGATCTATTTTCCCAAATAAAGAGATGTAGCAAGCACTTTTACCTAGTACTATAGGTTCTTGATTGTAATATGCAACATTGCCTAATGTTCCATTTATAGATAAAAAAATCGTATTGCTACTCATTTCAATTTTGTACTTATTATACTCTGATTCCTCAATTCGTTTAGTATCTTCTTTGAATACAACTTTCCCATCTACTAAATTATTACCATTAATAAAATAATAATCTCCTTCATCAGAAAATTCAGGTGTTCCATGCAATCCATCTCCTATAGCATCTGTTAAATTCTTTAATCTCACCCATTTCCAACTAGCAGGAATTTCAAAAGGAATTTCATCCTCAGTAATCTCAGATAATGGCTTTTCTTTCTTAATCTTACCATCTTTGATAAGCTGAGCTTTCTCAGCAACAATTTGCTCATACAGCTCGTCAGCAGTACCTTCTTCTGGTCTCTGTTCCACCAACTTACCCTGCATGGCAAGTTGTAAGATACTTTTCTTCATATCCTCTGGGAATTTTTTATTAAATGTTTCCAGCTTTGTATAAGCCTTGTCATACTGCTCAATATATGGAAGAATTTCTTCAATCTTAGCAACGATGCGGTGCTGCTCAGCTAGAGATGGAAGTGGAACTATATAATTTTGAATAGTTGCTAGTGCTAACTCTTTTTGCTTTGTACTACCCGATGTCTGGTCTTCGATAACCAACTGAACACTTGGGTTTCTCCAATAATGGAAGAAATATTCTGGTGTAATTATTCTTTTGTCTAGGCGTACTACCGTTACATGGCTATCTGCAACTGCTATACCATACGAATTTTCACTTGCTGGGTATATTTGATTTCTACCTACAGTACCAAGTCCCGTTGAATTAATCAAAATATCCTTATCCTGAAGCAGTCGTTCCTCTGCATACTTTTCAAATGTCTCAGGCTCTATAAATTGTGCCTTTTCTAACTGAAAACTATCCCATTGATTACACTTTTGAGATATTACAGGTATCTTCTTTATGTCTGAATATTTTGGAGATTTACCTCTTTGCAAATATGTACATATATCACCAAGTCTCACCCACCCCCAAGTCTCAGGAATTTCAAAAGGTATTTCATCCTCCGTAATCTCAGGAAATGGCTTTGACTTCTTTATCTTTTTATCTTTTATATGCTGATCCTTTTCCAGCTTTATCTGTTCAAGCAACTCTCTCGCAGTGCCTTCTTCGGCTCTTTGCTCAACGAGCTTGCCGCAAACAGCAAGCTGTAGGATGCTGTTCTTTAAATCCTGTGCGTTCAAATTAATTACCTCCCAACATAGAAGTAATCTTCTCTAAGACATGGTCAATCTCTGCATTAAGACTTGCTCGCTTTTCCTGATACTGGTTAATCAAATCCATAGGATCGAGTATTTCTTCCTCTTCATGAGGGAATCCGCAGAGATCTATATTGTAGCCATTAGCAACTATCTCATCAACAGTATACTTCTTTGCTTTAGGGAAACCATCAACCTCGATTTCTTCACGATTATCCCACCAATCAATGACAGGTTGAAAGTGTTCTAATTTCATAGGTTTTGTCTTAGAAAAATTCTTATAACCATCTGGCATATCCAATCTGTAAAACCAAGTATCAGAAGTTGGCTCAGTATTATCAAAGAACAAAACATTAGTAGTAATGCCAGTATATGGTGCAAATACACTATGTGGCAGCCTTATAATTGTATGTACATTAAATCCAGAAAATAATTTCTTTTTTATAGCTGTTTTTGCATTATCTGTTCCAAATAAAAAACCATCTGGAAGTACAACTGCAGCTCTTCCATTTCTCTTTAAACGATACATAATAACTGACATAAACAGATCCGCAGTTTCTGAACTTGCTAAATCATCTGGAAAAAATCCTTGAATAGATTTATCTTCGTGTCCACCATATGGCGGATTCATAAGTATGACATCAAATCTATCATCATCTGAATAATCAAGTACATTATATCTTAATGAATTATCATGATATATATTAGGTGTCTCTATATCATGCAATAACATATTTGTAACGCATAACAGATATGGAAATGGTTTTTTCTCAATTCCATAGATACTATCATCCACTTTATTCTGATCAGCAACATCAGTTACCTGCTTTGATAACTGACTGAGCCACGAGGTAATAAATCCACCAGTACCGCAAGCAAAATCAGCCATTTTTTCTCCAAGTTTAGGTTTTATGGTCTGAGCCATAAAATCCGTTAATGCTCTTGGAGTATAAAATTCACCTGATGATCCGGCAGACTGCAACTCTCTTAATATTTCCTCATATACAAATCCAAATGCGTGGCTCTCTTTTACATCATCAAATTCAATTTCATCAATAACATCAACAACTTGACGAAGATATACACCATCTTTCATATAATTATTAGCATCTTCAAATGTAGATTTAACAATTGCTTTCTTTGTAGGAGTATCTTTAGTAACTACAATTCCCTTGTACTTTACATTTCCAAATTCGTCCTTAACATCATTTCCCTTAAGTACTGGGAATAATACATTATTTACAAATTTAAGTAATGGTTCACCCGTAAGAGACTGTCCGTTTTCATCTTGCTTTGCCCAATTTCTCCATCTCAAATCCTCCGGAATTATAGACTCATAGTTATCATCATTTAATTCCCAATCATCTTCTTTTGCATCGTACACTTTAAGAAATAACATCCACACCATCTGCTCGATTCTTTGTGCATCACCATTAATACCAGCATCCATACGCATGATGTCTCTTACTCTTTTTATAAATCCTGACTGCATCGCCATGTTATCCTACCTCAATTTCATCATATATATTTTCTTCAAGTTCATGTATAGCCTGTTCATAATTATTCTTACCACCAAATAATTTTACAATCTTGGCAGGCTTACCATAATCTGCAAAATCAGCTAACGATAATACCTTGATATCTTCTACCTCAGTAATTCCCTGATTCATATATTTATCCAATAATATTTCCAATACTGCTTTTGCATCTCCGGAATACTTACTAAAGAAATCTCTCTTTTTAACATTATTTGCACGTTCTGCTCTGGTTAATGGTTTCTTTCCATATGCCACATAACATATAAAGTCAAAATCATCCACATCTTCCATTCCCTGTGCTATCTTTAATGCCTTAAGGTCAATTCCAACCTTTCTAAATGACTCTTCAATTACCTCTTTCTTTTCAGATGCCTTCCATTTCCTTATAAAATCTGAAAGGGAAGCGTACTCACCCTTTATATTAGTTCGTGTATAATCAATTATATCTTCCTGTCTTAATAATTTACCATCTGCATCATATACAGATACTGTTTTATTAATTATCTTAACACTACATCCATTCTTATCTATTACGGGTTTCTCTGCTTTACCTGATTTCTCAGGTTTTTCATCGTCTGATTGTCCCTTAGGTTTTTTATCCGGTAATTTACTCGAATCAAATCCTTCCACTTGTTCAATAGGACCATCCCATTCAGGATCAGAGAATATTCTTGACACATTTCTAAAATCCATTACTGCGAAATGTGTTTTACCATCTTTTTCCCTAATTCTTATTCCTCGACCTATAATTTGCTTGAATTCCGTTATACTATTAATACACTTATCAATTACTATCAGCTTTGTCATTTTACAATCTGTGCCAGTAGATAAAAGTTGAGATGTTGTTGCAATTACAGGACATTTTTCTGTTACGGAAACAAAATACTTCAGCTTTGACCTTCCATATACATCACTGCCAGTTATCCTTACACAATAATCCGGATATTTCTTAACCATATCTGAATTCAACCTGCAAATTGCTAATTTCATAAGCTCTGCATGTAACTCGCTCGCACAAAAAATAATAGTTTTCTGCATTCTATCCGTACTTTTAAGATATGCGGTTATCTCTTCTGCAACCTGATTTATTCTATCCTCTATAATTATGCTGTAATCATAATCTTTATTGTTATATATTCTGTCTTCTATTTCATTTCCATTAATGTCACACTGTCCTTTATATGGTCTCCATCCATCCGCAATATTGGTTGTGATATTAATAACCTTAAAAGGAGCCAGAAATCCATCATCTATTCCTTGTTTTAAGCTGTATTTATATAATGGTTCACCAAAATAATCAATATTAGATGCAGTATCACTCTCTTTAGGTGTTGCTGTCATGCCAACCTGAACAGCATCATGAAAATAATTTAATACTTTTCTCCATCTGCTATTTTCTTTTGCAGAACCCCTATGACATTCATCAACGATTACAACATCAAAGTAGCCTTGTGGAATTTTTCTAAAATTCTCTTCATCATCATCACTAACCATCTGCTGGTATAATGCAAATACGATTTCATGTGATTTAATTTTAATCAAGCAATCTTTATCTAAAAAATTGATTTTATAAATAGATTTTTCCAATGGTGAAAAATCCTGTTCTATACTCTGGTCTACAAGATTATTTCTATCAGCCAGATACAAAACTCTTTTTTTCATGCCTGATTTTAATAAACGATGTACTAACTGAAATGCAGTATATGTCTTACCCGTTCCTGTCGCCATAACAAGTAACATTCTTTTTTCACCACGTGCTATAGCCGATAGTGTCCTGTTTACTGCAATTCTCTGATAATATCTTGGCGGGTATGTATTTTGAGAAGAATAAAAAGGCTGATTCTCAAATAATACTTCTTCATCCGATATACCTTCTCCGTCATTCATTTCTGAGTGGTATCTGTTAACTAATTCTTCTCTATCTGGAAATTCATCTAATTTAATAGGTCTTTGCTTGCCTGTAAGGAAATCATGTTCGTAAAATCCATCACCATTTGATGAATAAGCAAAGGGAAGATCAAGTATCTTTGCATATTCCATTGCCTGCTGCAAACCATATGATACAGAGTGGTTATTATCCTTGGCTTCAACAACAGCAATAGGTGTTGCTTCATTTACATATAAAATATAGTCTGCATACTTAGGATTACCTCTGGATACAATATTACCTTTAATATTAATTTTTCCATCTGTAAACTTGACCTTAGTTTCCATGGTCATATGTTCTTTCCATTTTTTCTGCAACGCTGGTGTAATATAGTTAAGTTTTATATCTTCCTCTGACATCTGCTTTTTATTAAGTATCATATGCATTCCCTCTCTTAAAGCAATAATACAATTTCCATTAACTTCAATTTATATTTACGTCTATATTTTAATATATTATACACTATTTCCTTAGTTACACCAACCTAGTTTTCCTATGAAACAACACTACTTTTTCATTATTTATATTAAAAATATGTGTTACTCAAATAATACTTCCCTATGTAGTAACACATATAAAACCCTTTTAATTATAATTTTTGGCCTCATGGTGAATACCATGAAGCCAATACTGTTTAAATCTTTAATTATCAATAATCACATTCATAATTACTCATTATTATCTTTCCGGAATTATTATTGCAGCTATTATATAAGCAAGCAGTCCTGAACCACCACATAATGAAAAGAAAATCCACAATATTCTTATGAGTATTGGGTCCACATTAAAGTACTCTGCTATTCCTCCGCATACTCCACATATTTTTCTATCATATCCTTTGACTAATCGTTTCATCTTCTTACCTTACCTTTCAAGTATTATCTATATGACCATGTATCTGATACTCAATCTTTGGAAGTTATTTTAACTCTCCTATCATCAATATCTGTTCCTCCTTAGATAGAATTTATCTCCCGCTGTTTGTTTATGTATTAAGTATAGCGGTTACCAATTTGCAAATAAATTATAAAAAAAGCAAATTACGCATATCTATTTCACTATTAGATACATAAAAACTCGAATGAATCTCTTTTCTTTTTTGAATTGATACTTATCTATTTCTTTTAACAACCGACATTTCATATCATGTGATATATTTCTCACTTTTCTATTGATTTCCCATCTATTATGTGATATATTCCTCTCATAAGTGATAATTACTTCACATAAATAAGATTTTACTATATAGCTTTCAATGGGAGGTATGCTATGACAGATAAAACAATGTCTATTTCAAATCAGGTCAAATACTTAAAGACATTAAACGGAGTAACCTGGATACTTGCGGGAATTTCTGATATATTCTCTGGTGCAATTCCTTCAACACTTACTTCTATATTTTTAATCATATCTTTAGCCTTGCAGCTTAAGGTATCATTATCCAAAAAGGAAAGTGATGATGAAATGTCTCTAGGTAATAAAATTAAAGCTGGTGCAATGACACAAAGCATAATGCATATAATATTCTGTGCTGCAGCTGTCGTGCTTTTTGCCCTTACACGTTTTCCTAATCTACATATCGATTGGAAAAATCTTATAGTACCTGTATTTTTCATATTCATTGGAATTGAATATATCATATGGGGATTAAGCTTTAAGAAATTAGAAGAGGAATAATTATATGTGGTTTAAGACAAAAATACATGAATATAGAAAAGCAATGAATATTCAGCAGTCAGAACTAGCTGAAATGGTCGGTGTTAGACGAGAAACCATTGGTAAGCTTGAAAATGGCAAATACAATCCATCCCTTAAGCTGGCAATGGATATAGCTAAGGTTTTTGGTACAACAGTTGAAGATATATTTATCTTTGATGATGACTCAGAATAAAACAAACTTAAATTTATTCTCTCCTTATTCATTAAATTTATCTATAACTATATCTATTAAATTTTCTAAATACCTAGGAATCTCAAATTTTACAATACGAGAAATTGCCATATAAAAGCCTCCCTGCAAATAAATTCAAAATCCGTTTAGAATCAATACTATGCTATATGTAATATATCGTCACAAATTCCAGAAAATTAATAACACAGCATATAATACAAACTGCTTTTCCCGATATAATTAGGTAAGATTTATGATTTGAAATGAGGAAAAGCATGAACATATGACTTTATAGAATACGCGTATAATCATAAAAAATAGGGTTATAATACTTGCGTATAATCAAAAAATAAATTACAATATGCGTATAATCATAAAGTATAGAACTAATATATATGCGCATAATCTGGAGGAACCATGATATTAAAAAGAAAAATATATAAAAAACTACTGGAATGGAAAAAGGAGTGTCAGGGGAAAAAAGCTTTACTGATAGAAGGAGCCAGACGTATTGGAAAGTCTACCATCTGCGAAGAATTTGGAAAAAATGAATATGAAAGTTATCTCCTTATTGACTTTGCTAAAAAAGATAAGGAAGTCGAAATGTATTTTGAGCGATATCTGAATGATCTGGATACATTTTTTATGCTGTTACAGACACATTTTGGAACAAAACTGACAGAGAGAAACTCTCTTATTATTTTTGATGAGGTACAGATGTTTCCACAGGCAAGAGCTGCGATAAAATATTTAGTGGCAGATGGAAGATATGATTATATCGAGACAGGTTCATTGATATCTATCAGAGAAAATGTAAAGAATATTGTCATACCATCAGAAGAAAGACATATTAATATGTATCCTTTGGATTTCGAAGAATTTGCAATGGCATTAGAGGAAGAATTACTGGTTGAATATATAAAAAATTGCTTTGAAAAAAGAGGACCTTTGGAAAGAAGTATGCATAATCAGGCAATGCTTCTGTTTCATCAGTATATGCTTGTTGGTGGGATGCCTATGCCTGTAGTAGCATTTATTGAAAGTAAAAAAGATTTTACAGAAGCGGATAAAGAAAAAAGGGACATTCTTAAATTGTATCGGGAAGATATTATGAAGATAGATATGAGATATAGAAGCAAAGTTCTTGCAATCTATGACCAGATTCCTGGATTCCTGTCACAGCATGAAAAAAGAGTTGTATTCAAAAAGCTACAGGATGGTAGTTACGCAGACCAGTACGAAGAAACATTTTTCTGGCTGTCGGATTCTATGATATCTAATGAGTGTTTTTTGTGTAATGATCCTAATGTGGGGTTATCATTAAATGAGACAAGAAGCTATGTAAAGTGTTATATGGGAGATACCGGTCTTTTGGTAAGCCATGCGTTTGATGAGAATGAATTACTTGAAGATGAAGTGTATAAACAGATATTGGCAGGCAAATTGCAGATTAATGAAGGGATGCTTTATGAAAATGCAATAGCCCAGATGCTGGTATCAAATGGACATAAGTTATATTTTTATACACACTATAATGAAAATAAGCATCGAAATGATATGGAAATTGATTTTATTATTTCAAATAACAGCAGATTAAAATATAAGATGTTTCCGATTGAAGTAAAGTCTGGAAAGCAATATAAAACGACCTCATTAAATAATTTCAGAGAAAAATACAAGGAGCGCATAGGGGAAAGTTATATTATTCATCCAAGAAATTTAATTGTAAAAGATGGAATTATATGCATTCCACCATATATGACGATGAATATATAAAAATCTGACATCAAGTATTAATTTATCTACCAAAGAACCGGAGCGGAAGTGAATCCCTAAAAGGATTCACCCCGCCCCGGTTCTTTGGCTTGTTTATAGTTTTATTGTGATATAAGCGTATTTAATTATCTTACATTCTTAATCTTGCATCTGCCTGTTACTGCAACACCTGCTGTTAAAGCAAGAACTGCTGCTGCAATGTAAGCCATCATATTATTTGCATCACCAGTCTTAACATCTGATACAGATGTATCTGACGTACCTGCTTCTGTTGTGTTATCAGCCTCTTCTGAACCTGATGGCGTGCCAGCCTCAACCTTTACTAATGCATTGATTGCTGCTGTAAGATGCTCTATTGCCTCATCGACATCTGCTTTATATTCAGCAACTGCAAGTGCATCAACTGCTTCTTCATACTCAAGCTTCATAGCTGCCCAAGACTGGGCTGTGTAATCTGCTTCATTAAGGCCATCTGCTGCTGCAATAACTGCTGAGAGCTTTGCTTTATCTTCTTCACTTGCAGGTTCTTTAACCTTAACTATATTGGCATCTGTTGCTTCAAAATTAATTGTAGTATCAGAATATCCTAATGCATATACTGTAAGTGACCAGTATCCTGTTCCGTCATAACCTGCTGGTAACTGGCAGCGTGCTGAATCAGTAAGTCCAAGCTGGATTCCCATTACTTTGTGCATCCAGTTATCTGCAGCAAATTTAGTTCCATATGTAGCAACAGCATTTGTTCTTGTTGCATCATTTCCATAATATGTCCACTTAACAGCCTGCATCATAGCACCTAATGCGCCATAACCATCACCATTAATATCAACTCTTAGGAATTCACCGTATGAACCTGTAGCATCTTTTACTGTAGATGTAATGTCAGCAGCCACACTTATATCCTGCTCTGCAAATGACTTTCCACTTCCAGTCTGTCTTGCAGAGAATGAATATGTTCCATCTGCATTCTTAACTGCTGTCTTAAGTCCGTTAGTATCTGCGTTAACTGCTGCTGTATACTCATATGAGCTAAGCTTGTTCTCACCGAATCCACCGTATAACTTTTCTCCATTCTTGACAACTCTGTAATGCTGCTCAAAATCAGCAAAATCAGATGTCTTAACCTTAACCGGAACATACTTAATACCAGTTACTTCATATGATACTAACTTTGTTGTTGTACCATCAGCTTTAGTAATTGTACCTTTGTTGTATGAAAGCTGTGTACCATCTGTAAGTATCATCTGCTTTCCATCACTACTCCAGCCGGCAAGCTCATACTTCTTGCCATCTTCTGTATCAATTGTTGCCATGCACTGGTAGCTTCCTCTGTGAAGACCATGATTGGTTGTAGCTCTTGATACTGTATCAAAACCGCCTTTATCGTACTCACCATGTGTATCCTTCTCATTAGATGATGTTACATCCCCTGCGTTATATACGCCTTCGTTTGCCCAGTATTCCTGCCATGTAAGACCAGCATATACATATGTATACTCGTCATCTGCTGCATGTGTATATGACACAAATGCAGGAAATACTGTTACAGCAAGAACAGTGGCTGCTGCAACCGCAGCAATCTTAGCAAAAATGTTCTTTCTCATAAATCCTCCTTGTTTTGCGAAGCAAAATCCGAACCCATTGGTGAGGAGAGGATTTTTGCCTCCTTATAATTTTTTCTATTACAAATCCGCCTACTTCTTAGCCGATTTATAAGCATAGTAAAATGCCTTCTTGATGGCATTGCTTGATTTGGTTGCACCAGATACTGCATCAACACCTGATGTACTCTGGTTTGCAAGAAGCTGTGCAGGAACCTTTGCATTTGCCATATTAAAATACTGCACATCCTGCGCACCCGCTTCTGATTCAGCAGTAACCGATGTAATCGTATCTCCCGATATGACTATTGTAACCGTTACATTGTAGTTATAAGTCTCACACACAGCGGAACCTTTATAAGTTCCATCTGCTTTAAATGTTGTATTAGCCGGTGCGTCACTGCCTGAACCGCCGCTCAGCTCTCCACTATTGTCAGAACCATTATCTGGCTGAGCTGACTGATTACCACTGTCAGAACCATTATCCGGCTGAGCTGACTGATTACCACTGTCAGAACTATTACCTGATGAATTACCAGAAGCATTATCCGAACCGGAATTATTACCATTTCCCGACACTTCATTTCCTGCACCGCCAGCCTGTGAGTCCGACTGTCCATCTGATGAAGCTGATTCTTCCAGACTCTCTTGTGTTGTTCCTTCGACATCTGTCTTAGCCGTACTGCTCTCAATCTCTTTGACCATTGCTGCAACTGTCTCTTCGTTAAAGAAATCGTTCCATTCCTCATTGTCTTCCGATGCCGACACTGTCTGTCTTCCTGCAAAGCACGACACCGTCATCACTGCACATATAACCAATGCCAGTCCATACAGAACCGTCTCTGGTTTCTTACCGTATGTCTTTCCTGCTCTTGCTGCCTTTACTGATATAGCCTTTGATATTCTCATAGCTGCATAGCCTAAGAAAACTATGCTGTAGATAACTACATTTGCAACATACATGCCAAGTCCAAGTCTCGCATAAGGTATGTTAATGAGCATAATGTGAACATACATAAGACCATAAAACACATATGCTGTGCGCTGTAACTGCTTCCACTTCTTAGCCTGCATCTTCTTTCTTACAGATGGAAAAGATGTAACTGTAAGCACAATCATTATAGCTATAAGCACAAGACTTATTACCGCAGCTGCAAGCTGTGTGGCTGATAACAGGCTTGTCTTAGTAAATAACATTCTGAAATATGTCATTCCATATGTGAAATTATGACACAGGACGAGTATTGCCGCTGTAATTGACAACTCGCCTCTTATCTTCATAAGTGGTGCAATCAGCTTGTTGCCCTTAGGCAGTGCGCCAGTGTACATTACCACAACAAACATTGCCGTTCCAAGAGAGCCTTTTGCAAATATTCCTAATATATTGTTCTTTACAAACAAATGCATTGGCAGGAACTCAAGCAGGAATACCGCAATAGAGATTACTGCCGCACCTATATAAAATATATTGGCATATTTCTTAAGCGAATCTTTGAGAAAATATATAAATAAAGCTACGATTATAAGTGATATTATAAATAACATGTCTGCTCCTTCGGGTCTGTATATCTTGGTTAGCTATCTTTAACAAGAGTTTATTAATCTGTCTGAAATTAGTCATTGCTAACTGCTCTATAGAATATATTTTTCTCACCACATTTGTCAATACAGACAGTTAATAATAATTCTCATTAAGGCTGTCTGGTAATTATTTCCTTATTCATATCTGTTGAAAAACCGCTGGCAATGCCCTCCGATACATACACTCTGCTTCCATCGAAAAGTATCATATCAAAATCTATATCACCGCTTCTGTAAAGTTCTTTTGCACCGTCCAGCCCCATTGCAAAAAGTGCCGTTGACAATGCATCTGCTGTAGTTCCATCTGAATACACAATTGTAACAGAAGTCAGGTCGCTGTCTGAAGGATAACCTGTCTGCGTGTCTATAATATGATGGTATACTTGTCCATCCTGCTCAAAATACCGCTCGTACCCACCTGATGTTATGACAGCCTTATCCTTCGTGCTTAATATTCCAAGATAACTATTCTCACTAGCAGGATTCTGTATGGCAACTCTCCAGTCAGAACCGTCCGTCTTAGTTCCAAGCACCTGCACATTGCCCCCAAGATTGACAATCGCATGCTCAATGCCGCAATCCTTCATAATCTGGATAACCCGCGAAGATGTGTAGCCTTTGGCTATACCACCAAGGTCAATGCTGGAACCACCTGTCAGCGCCACCTGCTGCCCGTTTACTGATACATTTGTATAAGAAACATCCTTAAGTGCCTCTGCAATCTCACTGCTTTCTGGCACTCTGTAATTCTTTGTCGTAAATCCCCACAGCTCCATAAGAGGATATATCGTAATATCGAAAGCTCCATTGGTCTTTTCTGACACCTGCATTGCCCTGTTCATTATAAATGCGGTTTCTTCCGATACTTCTCCGCTTCCATTTTCATTTATCTTAGTAACATCACTGTCCGCATTTCCTACCGAAAACATTGCATCAAGCCGGTTAATCTCCTGCACTGCCTTGTTTACTGCCTCCTCTGAATTACTTCCATATGCTGTTATTGACATATATGTATCCATTGCAAATATTTCCTGTGTGCTCTGGTCTGGCTGTCCTTTTACAGCATTTTCTTTATTAGCGCATGATGAGAGCACTGTCATAGCAGTGATTCCTATCATAACTGTTAAAATGTATTTTCTAAGCTTCATAATTATCTCCGTCTTACATAAGTTAGTTCTTTGAAACTTTAAACTATATTGGGGAAAATGTCAATTTATTTCGTTATCACAGGAATTTTATTTGCGGAGTATTTATAATCCATACAATATCGCCTGTCGATCAGCCACATAAAATTCATAATTACAACATCGTTCAATCAATTCCCTGTCATGGGTGATAATAAAAATACTTTTACCCATGTCACGAAGTTCTTTAAACAGCTGTGCAGTACTTACCATATGACAATAATCCAGACCGCTCGTCGGCTCATCAAATATCAGTATCTCCTTTTCTGCAAGCACAGACGATGCAATAGCCACACGCTGTTTCTGACCACCGGATAATGACATCGGATGTTTATCACGAAATTCCCATATACCAAGTTTTTGCATAATTTCTCTGGCTCTTTTCTGTATCTCTTTTCCGGTATCCGATGCTCCAAGAAGAACTTCATCTTCTACAGATTCACAGAAAAGCTGATGATTTACATCCTGCATTACAAGATAACATTTACGGAGCATTTCCTTTGGTTTATACTGCTTCTCTTCTATGACCGTCTGTCCCTTAAATTTTTTCTCCAATCCGCAAAAGCATCTGACGAACGTAGATTTTCCTGCTCCGTTTTGTCCTGTAATTGCTATAAGTTCATTCTTTGGGAGCTGCATATCTCCAAACTCCAGTACCTTTTTTTCTCCATAGGAAAAATAATAATTTTTCAGTACTATGTCCGACTTTTTGGCAATATACTCATGTCTTTTACTGCTTTCATCACAATGTGGCTGCATTGTACGAAGTCCGAGATTTTGCAGCTTTTGCTCTGAAAATTTCAGAAATTCCTGCATTGTGATATCAAACATAATTCTTCCATGTTCAAGATAGACTACACGGTCACATATTTCCTTAAGCCAATACAACCTATGCTCCGCTATCACGATTGTTTTTCCCTGCTTTTTCCAGAGTAAAAGCGTATTTTTTAGTCTTTCTATGGATTCTTTATCCAGATTTGATGTTGGTTCATCAAGTACAAATACGTCGGGCTGCATCGCAGTTACAGAACCACAGGCAACTCTCTGCTTCTCACCGCCTGACAATTTAAAAATATCTCTGTCCATAAGATTTTCCATTTCCAGTTCGCTTACAGCCAGTTTTACACGTTCGTTAATATCGTTTTCTACAAGTCCCATATTTTCGCATCCAAACGCAACTTCGCTTGTTGTATCCATGCAGAAAAACTGACTTCTTGGATTCTGAAATACACTACCCACCTTTTTTGATATATTATATAGTTCTTCACTCTGCACATTCATTCCATAAACGCTGACATTTCCGCTATACTCTCCTTCATAAAAATGTGGGATAAGACCATTTATAAGGCGCGTTATTGTTGTCTTTCCACAACCTGAAGCCCCACATAACAAAACACATTCTCCTTTATCAACTGAAATCGAAACATCTTTTAACGCTCCTTTTTCCGAATTATTATACTGAAAACTGACATTTTCTATCTGTATCATAATATCCTCCATTTGTAACAAAACCGCACTCTGCCAATATCATGACATCATGCGGTTTTATCTATATATTACATAAATAATCTTGAAATCATTGAAACAATCCATATTACATAAGGAATAAAGCAAATAAGTACTACAATATAGTCCTGAAAATGAAAACCAATCCGGCACACATTGGTCCGCTTTACATCACCGCCAAGTCCCCGTGTAATAGCAGCGGCATTGAGCTCCTCTCCAATTTTTGCGGAGCAGACCATAAGTGGAATCAGTCTGTACTCTATCATTTTATCAACATTTTTCCCGCCGAAGCGAATATCCCGCATACGCATCGCGTCATTGATTGCCCGGAATTCATCCGCAATCGTTGGAAAAAAACGAAACATAACAGAAAGTGGTATGGTCAGCTTATCCGTAACATGCATCCTGCTCATAGCCGAAGAAAACTCACTTACTGTTGTTGTCTGCATCAGATAGGTTCCAGCCATGATTCCCGGCAGAAACCTTGTCATAATCCCGCAGAATGCAAGCAATATAAATCCAATAAAACCTGTCATATGAGGCAGCACAAACACTGTCAGCAAATAAAATACACTGTACAAAATGATGTATCCTGCTGATCTTTTCCACTTACCTGCAAGTATAAAAAGCACGAACGGAAGCAGACAGAATAGCGGAAGGTACGCACCAAATAATTTATCTCCTGCTCCTCCCAGAACAAATATTGCCATTGTCATTAAAAGAAGCATTTTTGTTCTTGGATCAAATGTGACGTATGTATGTATCATTATGCAATTCCCGCTTTCTCAAAATGCTTTTTCAACAATGATTTTCCAAATACTCCTCCGATCCATCCACAAATCACGCATGCTGCAATAAGTAATGGGATCAGCCATGAGTTCGCAAAGATATCTGTCATTTTAGTGATATACTCCTGTCCAAAACTCTGACGCGTACTGAAATATGCCTCAATATTCATAAACATTGGAATAAAGTTTCCAAATATGATCAGATTAAATACTCCACAACTTAATATATCTTTCTTACTGCTTTTATAATTTCCCGATTTTACAATAAGGTCTGTAATAACACCACATATAATTCCAAAAATAAACGGCCAGTATCCCATTCCTGTAATCCACAAAAACAATCCAACGATCATAGCATAAATAGTTATCATTCCAAATTTATCAACTTTTGTCAAAAAAAGCATATATGGAATACCGCCAAATATTGGGACAATCACACATAAAAGCGGCATCATGATCGGTATAAATCCCAGCATTGCAACTGCTGTCATAATCACACAGTAAATCGCTGCATAGATTCCAATATTGATCAAATCTTTTCCTTTTAATTTCTTTTTATTTTTCATTTTGAATGCTCCTTGTTTTTTATCTATATATTACTTTGTTTCTTAACGTGCCAGTTTCCAGCTGACTGCCTGCTCTCTTGCATCCACAAACCGCTTGTAAATTCCTTCCTGCTTCATCAGCTGCTCATGGGTTCCTTTCTGCACAATCTGCCCTTTCTCTACAACCACGATCTGATCTGCATGGCGAACCGTCTTTAGTCTGTGTGCGATCATAATAATCGTTTTTTCTTTCGTCAGTGCATCCACAGCCTCCACAAGTTCTTTCTCATTCTCAGGATCTACATTCGCAGTTGCCTCATCAAGAATAATGATCGGTGCATCCTTCATAATCGCCCTGGCAATGGAGATCCGTTGTTTTTCACCACCGGAAAGCGTGGCACCGCCCTCTCCGATTACGGTATTATATCCATTTGGAAGTTTGCTGATAAACTCGTGACAGCAGGCTTTCTTTGCTGCTTCCACCACTTCCTCATGACTTGCATCCTGACGCCCGAACTTAATATTATTCTCAATTGTATCTGCAAAAAGATAGACGGACTGAAAGACAAATGCAAAATTATTCATTAGGCTGTTCATGCTGTACTCTTTTACATTTACACCGCCAAGGGTCACTTCTCCGGAATCCACATCCCAGAATCTGGCAATCAGATTACAAAGTGTAGATTTACCTCCGCCAGACGGACCAACGATTGCTGTCGTTGTTTTTTCTGGGATAGAGAGTGATACACCATCAATAATCTTCCGCTTATCGTAGGAAAATGTAACATCTGAAAGTCTGATATCATAGTTTTCCGGCTGTATCTCTTTGCCGTCGATATCCATCGTATCCAGTTCCAGAATTTCATTTGCTTTGTCCACACATACACTTACCACATGTAAGAGGGATGAGTAATTTCCTGTACATTCCAGACTTGCATAAAGCATAAATGCTGAGATTGTCATACCAATGGCATAAACCGCACTCATAGTTCCATTGATATAAAAATATGCACTGCATGCCACAATTACGGCTCCTGTGATCTTCGTTATCACGCTTTGTAAAAAATGATACGGGACAAATACCATTTCCATCCTGGTATTGATTTTGGCACTCGCATCGTTTGCATCATTTAATCTCTTTGCCTGTTTTCCAAGCAGATTGTAGGATTTCACTTCTGAGATTCCCTGAAGATACTCCATAATCTGACTTACGAGTTCTGTATCACATACCACCTTTTGTTCCGAATCTTTTTTCCCTGCATTCTGCATCATAGAATTCACACCAAAGAAAATCAGGACTCCAGCTGCAGATATCAGTCCGATTCTCCAATCAAAAACAAGCAGCATAAGGATGATCATCAAAGTCTCTAAAATCCCCTGCGTTGTCAGCATAACCACCCTGGCCGCTATATCTCCTAGTGATTCCATCGTATTGGTTGTCACCGAAGATATCTCCCCAATACTGTTGGAATTAAAATATCCCATCGGAAGGTAACGCAGATGCTCTGCAATTTTGATTCTCGTAAAAGCACTTGCATTATAGCCACCTTCTGTCTGAAGTACCGTAGAACTTCTCTTACATATAACAGCAATCACAATCGCAATGACCATAATAGCTAAGGAACCTCCGATATATTTTCCTATCGTTTTTCCACCAAGCAAACCAATCAATATGTACATAATGGCTGGTATCTTCATTTCAGATGCAAGTGCTTCTACAAGCCCAATGACCATCGACAGTTTGAATTTGTTTCCATTTTCCCTCCCTGAAAATCGAAAGAATTTCGCCAGAATCTCAAACATATCATTCGCCCTCCTTTACGGTATCTTTTACTGAAATATGGGCATTCCACATTTCTTTATAAAGCGGGCATGACACCAGAAGCTGCTCATGCGTGCCATGTGCTGTCACGTTTCCATCATTTACCACAAAGATCTGGTCACTGTCCTTAACGGTAGAAAGCCTGTGTGCTATGACGATCAGTGTCTTTCCGTCCACCAGTTTTGCAATGGATTTTTGTAATATAGCTTCGTTTTCCGGATCGGTGTAGGCAGTTGCCTCATCTAAAATGACGATAGGTGCATCCTTTAGCATCGCCCGGGCAATCGAGATACGCTGTCTCTCTCCTCCCGACAGATGTCCACCGGCACCGCCTACAACGGTATCAAATCCATTTTCTAACTGCATGATAAATTCATAACAGCCGCTCTTCTTTGTAACCTCAACCACCTGGTCATCCGTAGCGTTTGGATTTCCCTGTCTGATATTTTCACGAACTGTCTCATTAAACAGATAATTGTCCTGCGCGACATAGGCAATTTTCCGGTTGAAATCTGTAAGTGCCAGCTCTTTTACATCAACCCCACCGATTTTAATGTTGCCGGAATCCACATCCCATAAAGATGCGATTAGCTTTGCGATCGTTGACTTTCCGCTTCCGGAAGGTCCAACAATTGCATTTACAGTCCCTGCTTTAAGTTCCATATTTACTCCATGCAGGATTTCTTTGTCGTGATAGCCAAACCTTACATTTTCAAGAATGATGGAATTATCTTTTGGAACATCTTTACTTTTCTCCGGACGTTTTAACTCCGGCTGTTCTAAAATACCTGCTATCTCATCAACGATCACTCCGATTTTCCCAAGGTCATCTGTATAGGAGCCCACCGTGATCAGAGGCCCGACAATTCCCAGTGAGAGAATGATACAAATGACAAAATCAGATAACTCTAAGGTTTTATTCGATACATAATAGGCTCCAAAAGGCAATACTGTAAGAAGTGTATACGGTGTCACCACCATCATCAATGCATGATAGACAGAACATCTTCTCATCCATGAAATGAAAGAGTCCGCATATTCCCTTGCCGCTTTTGTAAATTTAGCATAAGAGCTTTCTGTCTTTCCAAATGCCTTTATGACCTCTATTCCGTCAATATATTCTACCGCAGCATCATTCAGCTCCTTTGTGGTCTTAACCGTCCTTTCAAAACTTGGCTTATAATCCAGCATCATTCCAAAATATGAGAAAAGTCCAACAACAATTGGAACTAAAGACCAAAGTGCCAGCCGATAGTCTGTCAGGAAGAAATAAATCAGGATTACAACCGGTGCAAGCAGATTGGAGGTAAATTCTGGTACTATGTGAGCCAGAGTTGTCTCGATACTGTCAATTTTTTCCACCATGATATTTTTAAAAGTACCTGACGGTGTATCTTTCACATATCCAAGAGGTACCCTGGCAAGCTTGTCGCAACACGCTTTTCTTATATTTGCAAGTACCACAAAAGTTGCTTTATGTGACAATGACGTTGAAAGTGAATGAAACAGTTCTGCAATCACAAACGACAGTGCGATCAGGACTGCTTTTATCAGATATTTTTCAAACTCCTTTTCACCGTTTAAAAACAGTTTCACCACATCCGCAATTATAAAGTACGGAAGAATCTTAAAAATAACATTTCCTATTGCGAGCAATACACTCCACACATAGGCACTTCTTTTTTGTCCAGCCCATGTCAGTATCCAGCTGACTGCTGACTTTTTCTTTTCTTTCACACCTATTCACTCCTTGCTATAGTTTTAATTTTGTTAGTTGTCACTAACCCTTGTATAATAAAATAGGTGGCATGCCGGCATCAGCCACCTGATATTATTTTCTTAAAATGTACCTTTCTGAATCGTAAGCCTAAAATTTAACGTTCCACAATCGCTCCCAGCCACCGGTATTGAATTCCCGAAGCTTGTGCACATTTCTCTTTGCAGTTTCCTTATCTATATCGTGCTCAATGATCTGAAATATAGATGAAAAAAATCCGGTATAGATCATATGCATGAGGCTTTCCCCGACAATCGGTATTTCAATTCCATCCTCCTTCATTTTCTTCACATATTCCAAACTGGATCTCATTTCCCTGTCTACCATATTGTGTATGAATGTCTCAAACTTTCCACTGTCTCCACATTTCAGCAATAATCGGAAATTATCATAATGCTCATAGATATAGTCAATCATCTGATCCATTCCGTCGCCGGATGTGTCCGACATATTACTGGTCTGTTCTTTGGCAGAAAGCTTTTCAAAATCCTCAACTACACGGTCGTAGATCTGATATATATGTTCTATATACGGATCTGTCAGTGCATCAAAAAGCGCCTCTTTTGTCAGATAGTATTTATAAAAGGCACCCGTTGTAAGTCCGGCATCCTTTACAATATTTCTTAAAGATGCCCCGGAAAAGCCATCTTTTAAAAAATGCTTTCTGGCTGTATTTAATATATTTTTCTCTGTATCTTCTGCTTTTGTTGACATCTTTTTCTTATTCTCCTGAACGTCTCTTTAAAAATATAACAGTGTTATATAGTACTGTTATATTTTATCTCATTCTATTCATTTGTCAAGTATATTTTTTAGATTTTTCACAACTACTTTTCCACTATTTTTCTCACCACACAATGCATACGCATTCCTTTGCGAATTTCAAATTTTTCCACTTTTAATCCTGCTTTTTTTCAACACTTCGTGACCACTACTCTTGTCGGAGCAGCAATCCGGCTCTCCTTCTATTTTGGACAGCTTTTCATGTCCTTATTAACAACAACGATAAAATGCCACACAGTTATTAACAACCATGTGACATTTATACTCTTAATACAATTTTGCACCTGCTGGGATTGCATCATCTAACATTACCAGATTCAGTTTTTCTTCTCCATTTACATTGTGAATTGCAGAAAGAAGCATACCACATGAATCTATTCCCATCATAGAACGTGGTGTAAGATTTACGATTGCAAGTAAAGTTTTGTAAATCTAAGAAGTTTCTTACTCTTAGGTACTGCCTCACAATTTTTTACCTTTACAACACGGAAGTCTGACTTTGAGAATGTATCAAAATCAACCTGCTCCTCAAATAAAGGCTCTATTTCAATACCTGTATTATTTTCAACAACTGCTGCCACTTCTTCTGTTACTACTTCATTGTTATCCATTTGATTGTAACTCCTTTGCATTAATTTCTCATAATAATATGTAATGTCGGTTGAAACTGCATTACTACAAGCTAGTATACCATAAATATATTGTTTTTAGGAAGAAATATCCTATTTCATCCATAAACAGTCTTCATTTTTTTTAATCGAACAAAAAGTCTCTTGTCCTTCGGGCACATCTTTTCAAGTTCCTCAATACTGTATCTTCTCAAATCATCTTTGCTTTTTATTCCCATTCTAAACGCATCCATACATAGGAAGTCATCAAATCTGACTCCATGCTCCCGATCATTCAGTTCTTCTACACTGCGCAGCTTTATGCCTTACTCTTCACAAATCTGATATAATTCCTGCAGTGTTGCCTGCCCCATATTACGAAACTTTATAAAATATTCCTTTGGATATTCTCTCACTCCTTCCAATGACTCAAATCCGTTCCTTCTTAGAACATTTCGTAACCTGCTCGACATTTCAATATCATCATAATCTGTTTTTTCAGCGTACATAAAAACTCCCTTTTGTCATTTTATTTGTTGTATATCTTATCAACCTCAGATTCATACACCGATTCAGTATGAGTATCAAATAGCACCCACTCCACCAGATCAAAACAATCCGGATTATCCTGCAAGAACCTATTTACTGTATGTACTGCAATCTTTGCTGCCAACTCAACCGGAAAACTATATACTCCCGTTGATATAGAAGGAAATGCAATAGACCTGATTCCATTATCCATTGCCAGCTTCATGGAAGTAAGTAGGGGGAGAAATGATAGCGCTTACCGTCGTCATTAGAAACTTCCTCACGATATTGGTTATAGTGAAAATACAGAAATGAGATTTGTTTGCCTTGGTTGATTGCCTGTTGATATTGTCTAACAAATAGTAGATCTGCTCATTCATCGGTTTGACACGCTTGGAAATATAGATATTCCTTTTCAGTTCTTCCGACTGATACACGCTTGTCATCTGCGACAGCTTATCTGCAAGCTCCGAGCTTTTCCTTGCCGTAATGAACTTTGAGGACTCCACCGCATCCATCAGCAGCTTCACTTCCGGCAGGGTAAACATATGACTACTCAGGGAATAGCGGTTCTCACGGCTTCTTTCTTCTTCAATATCAATACCAATATCACAGAGCTTCGCAATGTCTCCCGGTATGGTTTTTCTGTCGCAGGAGATACCGTTTTCCTTTAAGTATGTAATAATATCTCCGGTTGTGGCATAATGCTCGGCATCCGTGTTTGCCATAGGTATATTAGAATATATAAAATCCTGCTTTTTGTTTCAGCCATAAGTACCTCCGTGGTATGTTACCTTATTTGCTCAACACCTATCACAACCATTCTGCTGTCTTTACTGTCTCCGAAGCAGGTGGAAAGGGTTATTAGCTGCTCTTTGAACTGCGGCTCGATTCCGGTATCGTAAAGCGACCTGT
>ERZ791740.57-NODE-57-length-121244-cov-7.006354_pt1 | contig 121244 bp, 133 predicted proteins | sample MGYA00510041_ERZ791740 | MGnify/ENA primary metagenome ERZ791740 (study PRJEB30046, sample SAMN00791959) | human gut metagenome | study: EMG produced TPA metagenomics assembly of the A metagenome-wide association study of gut microbiota in type 2...
GTCCACTTCCAATGTTCCCATTTCTCTTTCTCGCACACAACAGATGTACGATACCTCCTATCTCACCATTATTTTGATTCAAAACATCCTGTACACTCTGTAAACCCATGCAATGATTATACGAATCATCTTTGGTGGTAAGGAAATGTCTCCCTGATTTACGCAGTTGACCATATACTGATAATCGGCACAATTATCAGAACCACACTCGGCGTTATCTGCTGCTCATTCCGGCTCTGCATTATCCTTCTCAGAAGACACATAAACACAATCTCCATGCTGTAATTATTCAGTCTATGCCGAATATACTGTCCTATATCTACGCCGCTGGTCGTAATCAAATCAATATCCAAGAACAATAAATCAATCGCATTCCCATCAATCCCCTATAGTTAAGCAAAATATTTACATTTCAGATTATATCACCCATACCATCTTAAATCAAATGCTTTGCAGTAGGCTGCTAATCAGAACCGCCGCCATCATCTCCACTTTCAGATAAGCGCCGAGTATCACACCCCGGAAAATGTATTCCTCAATGGTTGCCGGTACTATTGCAAAACAGATTAGGGATAGCCAGAATGGGTAGACTGTCGTATCTTCCATTCCGCTGCTCTGGCTGCTTGACAGCACGCTTGCAAAGGCATTTAACAGCATGGCAACTCCTCCTTTGAAAATTTATTTGAGTACCAGCGCTCACGCGCAGGCACAGATTTGAAAAAAATAAGGCGTATGGATTTTTAATTTCCATACGCCTTAACGCTGTTAATTATTGTTTGTGCTGACAAAATTGAATTGTTTGATTTAGCTTAAATTTTAATTTTCTCATTAATCAGCAGACACTTTTTAGAACGATTATATGTCGGTCAGTATACTGTGTCAATTTTTTTGGAAAAAAACTTCGCAAAACAGACATCCCTTTGCACCAAACCGATCATTCGCCAATTGTTTTATCAACCGGCCACGACTTTCTGAGAGCCATATAAGAGATCAGGAAGTTTGCAAGCCATCCCGCCGGCACCGCAAGCCAGACAAATTCGATACCAAAACGGGGCGCACAAATCAGGGCAACTGACAGACGAATCGCGAGGTTGACCATATTTGCAATGAGAAATGGGCGCATGATCCCAAGTCCTCGAAGGACCCCGTCGGTTGCCATCTTGATTCCCATGAAGATGAAAAAGTAGCCAATCCATCTCATATAGCCCCCAGACACCTGATATGCCAAAGCGGTTCCATCTTTGCCAAGGAATAAAGATGAAATCTGAGTATGCAGTGTTTCAATGACTATAAATGCGATGATCGCAAAGCACACATCCAACACCAACGCAGCCCGATATCCTTTTTTGATACGTTTGATTTTCTTTGCGCCAAGATTCTGAGAAACATACGGTGAAACTGCATTTCCAATGGATACAAATATCAGTGAAAAAACATTCTCTACCCTCATCGTTGCTGAGTAACCTGCAAGTGCCTGTGTACCGAATGGATTTACAACTGCCTGAACGATCATCATACCAATCGACACTGTGGACTGCTGAAGAACCGATGGTACGGCAATTCTAAGCATGAAATGTAACTCGTGCCTGTCAAACCAATCAAAACGGCCTTTATATTGGCACATACGCCAAAGAAAAATCAGCAGTGAAAACACTGCGGATATTCCCTGGGCAATAAGAGTTGCAAGAGCTGCACCGAAAACGCCCAGGCCGAGGCCTGCCACCATCCAAAGATCCATAACAATATTCAAGACAGAAGAAAATATCAAAAGACCCAACGGTATCTTTGATTCACCGATTGAATTGAACATTGTTGAAAGAATATTATACATAAACAAAAATGGAAATCCGGCAAAATAAACACGAAGATACAACACCGCTTCATCCAGTATGTCAGCAGGTGTCTGAAGCAGCGTCATCATCGAACGTGAAAAGATAAGACCAAATACACCCAAAAGTATACTCAAAACCATAAAACTTATCAGCGATGTTGATACTATTGTTTTCATTTTACTATAATCCCTGGCTCCAAAATAGCGGCTCACAAGCACGCCCGCACCTATGCCGGCACCGAGTGCCACACAAATGAATACATTTGTAAGAGCGGCACATGCGCCAACAGCCGCAAGTGCAGATGATCCGACATACTGGCCAACTATTATTGAATCAGCCATATTATACACTTGTTGAAAAAAGCTGCCCAAGATCATAGGCATTGCAAAAACTGTCAGCGCTTTAAGCGGTGCATCTGTGATCAAATACTCATCTTTTGACATTATGTTATTCCTCCAAACTGAATATTAATCCACTTGTCCTTATTTACAACAACAAAAGGAACACTCCCTAATAATCTCTTACTGGAAAGTGTCCCTGTTTTTTTTCTATTATTTAATTTCCCTGTGAATCAGGTCAAATTACTTTGCATTTCTGTAGATGATATCGTTTCTTCCCGGACCGTTTGAGATCATGGTGATTGGGAATCCGATATGCTCTTCAACGAACTCAATGTACTTTCTGCAGTTCTCTGGGAGATCCTCGTACTTCTTGATTCCTCTGATATCTGTCTTCCAGCCTGGGAGTGTCTCATATACAGGCTTTGCTTTCTTGAGCTTTGATGTTGTTGGGAAGTCTGTTGTAACCTCACCGTCGATATTGTAGCCTACACATACTGGGATCTCATCGAGATATCCAAGTACATCAAGTACTGTAAATGCAACGTCTGTTGTTCCCTGGATACGGCAGCCATACTTTGATGCCACACAGTCGAACCAGCCCATTCTTCTAGGTCTTCCTGTTGTTGCACCAAACTCACCGCCATCACCGCCGCGGCGTCTGAGCTCATCTGCCTCGTCGCCAAATATCTCACTTACGAACTCGCCTGCTCCTACTGCGCTTGAGTATGCCTTACATACAGTGATGATCTGCTTGATCTCGTATGGAGGTATACCTGCACCGATGGCACCGTAAGCTGCCAGAGTTGATGATGATGTAACCATAGGATAGATTCCGTGATCCGGATCCTTCAGTGAACCAAGCTGACCCTCAAGAAGGATGTTCTTGCCCTCCTTGATCGCCTCATAGAGGTATGCTGATACGTCGCATACATAAGGAGCAACCATCTCCTTGTACTCCATGAGTGTGTTGAATATATCATCAACCTTTAAGAGTGGCTTGTGATACAGGTTCTCAAGAAGAACGTTCTTCTGTACTATAACTCTCTCGATCTTCTCCTTCAGTGCTTCCTCATCAAAGAGCTCGCTTACCTGGAAACCGATCTTTGCATATTTATCTGAATAGAATGGAGCGATTCCTGACTTTGTTGATCCGAATGACTTACCTGCAAGTCTCTCCTCCTCGTACTCGTCGAAGAGAATGTGGTATGGCATAACCATCTGTGCTCTGTCAGATACAAGGATCTTAGGCATTGGTACATTTCTGTCTGTGATGGACTTTATCTCCTTGAAAAGAAGAGGGATATTGAGTGCAACACCGTTTCCAATGATACTTGTTGTGTGACTGTAGAACACTCCTGATGGAAGTGTATGTAAAGCAAATTTACCATAGTCATTGACAATTGTGTGACCTGCGTTGGCACCACCCTGGAATCTTACGATTATGTCTGACTCCTGGCCTAACATGTCTGTGATCTTACCTTTTCCTTCATCGCCCCAATTGGCTCCTACAACCGCTCTTACCATAATACTTTTCCTCGCTTTCGCAGCATTTTGAAATATTTTCTGATATCCGTATTGTGGCTGTTCAAATGTTTCTGCCTATACATAATATTTATAAGCAGATCACTCACAATACCTTCTCATTATAACACTATAATGTCATAAGTAAAATCAATATTATTTATATTTATTATAAGTGTATCTTATATTTATCTTTACATTTTGCGGAAACCAACATAAACTGTAAATATAATGGATTTTGTCCACCTCAAACACCATTTTACTTATATTATATATGCATAATTTTTTAAGCAAAATTATTTCAATCGTACCATTATAGAACGGTAAAAAGTCCTGAATTATTTTGCAATAAAACATATTGTTGACACACACATATTAAATGATCTCTATTGAATCTGGAGGAAATTATAAATGAACATAAATTTCGAATATTACAAGATCTTCTACCATGTTGCCAAAGCATCCAGCATATCCGCTGCTGCCAGGGAGCTGTGTATATCCCAGCCAGCCGTAAGTCAGGCGATCAAAGCTCTGGAGCAGGCGATCGGCATAGAACTGTTCATCCGAACCAAGAAAGGCGTCTCACTGACAAATGCCGGAGAGCTCCTCTACTCCCACGTTGCAGCGGGATACGAATCCATATCCCTGGGTGAACAGCAGCTCTCACAGCTCCTCCACATGGAGACCGGTGAGATAAGTATAGGTGCAAGCGATATGACACTGCAGTTCTATCTCCTGCCATATCTGGAGCATTTCCACCAGCTATATCCGGGGATCAAGGTTCATGTCACAAATGCTCCGACTCCCAGCACGATAAATCATCTGCTATCAGGCAACATAGACTTCGGTATCGTCACCAGTCCTCTTCCTGCAGATCCTCACATGGAGATCAGGCAGGCAAGGGAGATCGAGGACATCTTCATCGCCGGACCAAGGTTCTCATATCTTCAGGGCAAAACTCTGGATTACCACGAGCTTGACGAGCTTCCGATCATTTGTCTGGAACACGACACAAGCACACGCGCATATGTCGACACATTCCTGAGCCATGAGGGCGTGACTCTGCAGCCCGAATTCGAGCTGTCGACCAGCGATATGATCGCCCAGTTCGTCATGAGAAATCTCGGCGTCGGCTCCATCATGGCAGACTTCGCCCAGAGCTATATAGACCGCGGCGACCTGTTCCGCCTGCAATTTAAAAAGCCCATACCAAAGCGTCACATGTGTATCATCAGTGACAGGCGCCGTGGTATGAGCGTTGCTGCAAATAAACTTATGGAGTTGTTGTAGGAATCATCCCCGCACCCATATATCATAGTAAAATAGAGCATGTTCTTCCATTTGAACACGCCCTATTCTTATCACTTATTTCTATAATCCGGAATCAGTTCATCGCACAGCCCTGTCTCTTCGAGCAGTTCTCTTGATGAGTCACCATAGATTCCCACTATATATCCTGCTCCGGCTGCCGCCGCTGCCCGGATTCCCGACGGGCCATCCTCTATGACCATGGTTTCTTCCGGCACTGCTCCGATGCGCCCCATGGCCCGGATATACATATCAGGAGCCGGCTTAGCATTCATGGTTCCATCGTCATATGCGCACATCGTTATGTCAAACCACCTTCCAAGATCAAACTCTTTAAAATAGAATGCGAGATTTGTCATATTTGACCCTGTGGCTATGTTCATATTTATCCCCTGTTCCTTAAGTTTATCAAGGTATGCCGCCAGGCCGTCCACCAGCTTGAAGTTTGCAGTATCTTCCATGTACATCTCTCTGTACATAGCCTCTTTCTCCTCGGTAAGTTCAAGTATCCTCTCCTCGGTGAGCGTACCATTTCCCATGAGGTATTCCAGAATATCCTTGTTCGTGTGCCCCAGCACATGATGCTGAAACTCCTCCGTGCTCATCTGTCTGCCAGCAAGCTTCTCCGCATAATCCTTCCATGCTATCTCATGATACTTTCCGTCAAATATCATGGTGCCGTTCATGTCAAATATAATGTTCTTTATCTTATTATTCATACTTGTCTCCTATATCTACCGAACGCAAAACATCACTTATCCTCACCAAGCAAATGCTTGTACGTTCCATCTATTCCTATCGCTCCAAGCGGCGCAGTCACCACGATCGCCAGCACGGCAACCGACAATACTATATTACCACATGCCAGCCCTGCCGCAAGCGGAACTGATCCGATGGCTGCCTGAACTGTAGCCTTTGGAAGATACGCGATGACACAGAACAGCCTTTCCTTCCATGTAAGTGATGTATGTGCCACGCAGATCAGAACACCAACCGTTCTAAATGCCAGTGCGACAAATATCATAAGGAGTGCCGGAAGACCTGCTGCCAGGGTGTATCTAATATCCAAAGCCGCACCCACAAGCACGAATAATATGACCTCCGCCGCAAGCCACAGCTTTCCAAATTTCTGTGAGAGTCTTCCCGACACCGACTCTGGACATTTGAGTTTCAGGACACATGCCATAGCCACCACCGCAAGAAGTCCCGACACCGACACCTTTCCCTCAAGCCATCCCTCTATTGCTATAAGCAGGAAGGCAAATCCCAGCACGATGATGACCTTCATGCTGTTTCTCACGCAGTGTTTCCTTGCATATGATGTCTCAAAGAACAGATAGAGCCCATATCCAACAGCAACTCCAAGCAGTATTCCAAGCACGATGGATATTGGAATGTTCACAAAATCCATAACACGGGCACTTCCTCCCTGCGCCATGCTGAGAAATGTGGTAAAAAGCACTATGACAAATATATCGTCGCATGACGCCCCCGCAAGTATCATCTGCGGAATCGCCTTGTCAGTTCCGTACTTTTTCTCTATGAGATTCACCATTCTCGGAACAACGACCGCCGGTGATACCGCACCTAGCACCGCGCCCATGACAGCTGCCTCTGTGCGGTTTATTCCAAGTATAACAGGTGCGCACAGTATATATCCGATGATCTCGAATGACGCCGGGACAAATGAGAGCAGCACGGCCGAGCGTCCTGCTTTCTTCAGATCCTTAAGGTCAAGGGACAGTCCCGCCTTGATGAGTATGATGATAAGCGCTATCTTTCTGAGATCAGCAGATATGCACAATATGGACGGATCAAGGAAATCCAGCATATACGGGCCAAGAACGATTCCCGTTGCCAGCATTCCTATGATGCGCGGCAGCTTAAGTCTCTGGCAGATGGCGCCCATCGCCAATCCGACTATGAAAATGAGTGCAAGTGATGTCAACATGATAAACAATACCTCCTTAAATTTAGCAGACGCATCAGTGATTGAAAAGAGTTAGGCATAAAAAAGCTGATGCTTTCTGCGACAAAAATAATCGTAGAAGTCATCAGCTATATCAGCAGTTTAGGTTGCCCTTCCGGGGCTTCCAAGGGAGAACCTCATTCCCTTTTATAATAATTCTACATCTTTATCCAGCCAAGTGCATTTGCAACAGAGCTGAGCAGGATAATGATGGCAAATACAGGACAGAGATATTTGATCATGACTACAAATACCTTCTTTCTTCTGAAGGCACTCTCGCCGTGAATTATCTCCTCCTCTATCTTATCTATTCCAACTACCCTTGACACAAACAAACTTGTGAGGAATGCCGCTATAGGCATCATCACCGAATTGGTGAGGAAGTCGAACAGGTCAAGGAACTGCATACCTATGATCTTGATTCCTGCCAGCGGGCCATATCCCAGGGATGACAGACTTCCAAGTGCAAGCATGATAACTCCCACAAGCACCGTTGCCTTCTTTCTTCCCCATCCAAGTTCATCCTCAAATGTCGACACTGCACTCTCAGTAAGTGCTATGGAGCTTGTGACAGCAGCAAATAGTACGAGCAGGAAGAACACGATTCCTATGACAGTTCCAAATCCCATGTTCTGGAATACCTTTGGAATAGTGATAAACATCAGTGATGGTCCGGCCTGAAGTGTATTCGGATCTCCTCCAGAGAATGCAAATACCGCCGGGATTATCATAAGTCCCGCCATGATCGCTATACCTGTATCGAATATCTCTACATTTCTGGTCGAATCCTCTATCGCCGTATCTTTCTTCATGTAAGAGCCAAACGTTATGAGTATTCCCATGGCAATGGAAAGCGAGTAGAACATCTGTCCCATGGCAGCAACCACTGTCATCCACGAGAAGTTCTTCACATTTGGCACAAGGAAGTATTTTACTCCCGCAAGTGCGCCCGGTCTTGTCACAGAATATACCGCAATGATGACTGACAGAACGATCAGTATAGGCATCATGATCTTGGATACCCTCTCTATCCCATTCTGCACACCAGCAAATATAATGATAAGTGTGAATGCACAAAATGCCACAAAACACAGCTCCGTTGACACACCATTTGATATGAAATCGGTGAAATATCCATCCTCAGCCAGCAGCTTTGCGTTTCCTCTGAAATACTCCACCAGGTATTTGATGACCCAGCCGCCGATAACCGAATAGTACGGCACTATAAGCACAGGTATAACGGCATTTATCCAGCCGCCGAACGACAGCCATTTCTTCTTTCCAAATGATTTGAATGCTCCAACCGGACTCTTTCTTGTCATTCGTCCGATCGCAGTCTCCGCAACTATCATAGTATAACCAAATGTAAGTGCAAGCACGATGTATATTATGAGAAAAATCCCTCCGCCGTACTTTGCCGCAAGATAAGGGAATCTCCATATATTTCCAAGTCCCACCGATGCACCTGCCGCCGCCAGCACGTACCCCAGCTTGCCCGAAAATGAACTTCGCTTACCATTCTTCATATCTTCCATATACTTTCACCATAGTTTACCTGGAACTAATCCCCGTAATCTTTCCTTCCACATTTATTTGCATATACATGTAATTCTAACATGGTCCGAGAGGAAAAGCCACTATATATTTGAACATCATCCGGCCAACACTATTGTCACAAGAAAGGAATCCATAACCTGATTAGAAAAAGGATTATGGATCTCCAAACTGTATCTTCATGGTCTTTAATTGTTCTAACTGATCTCTTCTATCATATATCACGGCTGTAACATATACTCTACTCTCTACTTTATTTATCCAATAGTACACCAAGAAATTACTAACACTTACTTTTCGTATACCATCTGATCTCCATGGTTCCTCATCAGTCAATTTGTGTTTCTCCGGGAATACAGATAATGACATTATTGTATTTTCTAATTTGTTCAAAAGACTTTTTGCAGCCTCTGGCGCAAACAATTCACGAGAAACATAATCAACTATCTCTTCCATCTGTTCCTGTGCTTGTTGCGTAATCTTAACCTCATAAGTATTTACCAAATGTTATACTCTCTTTCTCAAATCAGCAAAAACATCTTTAGCTGGTCTTGAATCATCTGTCCTCGCTTGTTCAAGTCCTTTTTGCATCAATGTATCAAACCTTGTATCAGTCATAGTATCTCTTGTTTCAATTTCTCTTGAAACCTTCAATTCAAAAGGGATACCATTGGCAGAAATGACCTGTCTATAGGTCATATCAATAAATACAGATACTGGAATTCCTAATTTTTCTAAAATCGCCTCCGCAGATTCCTTAATATCCGGTTGTATTCTAGCTGTAACGTTAGCTGTTTTAGTTGCCATAATAACACCACCTCTCAGCTTGAGTGTACTACAATGTATTTCTAATTGCAATACATTAGCCTTTTTAACATAGCAAAATTTTTATGTGTTGGTTTTATGTTTCACACCTTTTTATCAAACGTGCATACTTATTCTCCGAATCCTCAACAACCTTTATCCTGCCCTGCCTTATGAAATGTTCTATCCTCGCCGCATACCACCAGTCACCGACTCCGATCGGAACCTGTCCCAGAATGTCACCGATCAACCTGCACTCCTTAACCGGCTTGTCCGTCAGCCTGTTCCAAATGATAAAATCATAGAAATCCTCTGACACACTGAGCACTGTTCCATTTACCACAGCCCTAAGCGAAGCATTTTCAAGTACAAGCTCGCCCCACATCTCCGCATACATTCTTATCTCATTTGATGTGAGTTTACTCTCATTTCCGAGAAATCCGGCAAATTCCTCCGCTGCCACTTCGCTCCAGCTATGATATGTCACTATGACATTTTTCTTCACAACATGCTCTGGCTGAGTGACAACAGACACTTCATTTGGATAGTCCTTCAGTATGCTGCATACATGGTAAAATCCACACCTTGAATACGGAGCGTCGCTGTACCATATTCTTACCGACTCGCCATTTTCAAGAAATCTTATAAGCCTTGCAAGCTCCCCAGCATACACATCGCCAAGCTGCCTGATCTCATTTTCATATTCCTCGTCCTGCTCCCACTGGTTCTGGGCATACATTGAGTAGATAAAGTCCCTGCGGTACTGGCTATCCACAGCCTCTCCTATGTAGCCCATGTCCAGAATGAAGCCAAGGCAGATCACCTCGTCAGGAGAACCCTGTATCCACTGTGGCTGACCATTCTTATATTCCACATTCTCGCATTTTGCCGCTTTCATGGAACCTGCCGAACTATCTCCAAATAGTATCTCTACCATAATCTGCTCCTTTTGAATCTCGTTTCTATTTTGTGCATTTATCTGCATCACATTCTTTTACCCATTCGCCCAGTTTATCCTGTAGTAGCTTTTTATCTGGTAAATAAAGCTGATACTTCGACGCAAATATATTTGAATCCTTTGGAAGAGTCAATTCCACCATAGAATCGTCCTTGTCTTGGCAAAGTAGAACTCCTATAGTAGGATTTTCATCCTCCTGCTTTTCATAACGATCATAGTAATTCACATACATCTGCATCTGTCCTAAATCTTGGTGTTTCAGCGAACCTATCTTTAAATCAAAAAGAACAAAGCATCGTAACATTCTATTATAAAACACTAAATCTACCCTGAAATGTTCTTCATTAAAAGTAAATCTTTTCTGTCTGGCTACAAAAGTATATCCGGTGCCCAACTCTAGAAGAAATGACTGCAGATTATTGATCAACCTCGTTTCCAGTTCATTCTCTGAATACTCACTTTTATCCTCCAGCCCCAGAAATTCTAAAACATAAGGATCTTTAACCAAATCAGAAGATTTCTCTATTATCTGTCCCTCCACAGATAGTCTCTGAATCTTATCTTTATCAGTACCAAGTAAAATTTTCTTCCCGTGTTAATCGATGGAAGATCCTTGAATTGGCTAAACACTGTTTCGCCAATTTGATCCGCAGAATAAACCTTATAAAATTGACGAATATTTTTTAAATTTCCAACAGAAAATCCTTTTCCAAAATTCTGTGTTAAATAATCAGATAATCCCTTCAAGAGTTGCTGTCCATATGCTGCTCTCCGTTCTCCGCGCTGTTCTTCCTCTACGATTATTCTGCCAATTTCATAATAGGCATATACCATAGTGAGATTAACTGCCGTTTTAGCATTCTTCCTTGCTTGTAACAATACATCTCCTCATCTGTATATCCTACAAATGACTTGATATTGTATATTTTTTGTAATAAATCATAATCCATATACATTTCTTTTTATCCTAGCAATTATTTTTTTTAACCATATTTATTAATAATTCTTCCATTTTAGGAGATAAGCAGCTTTTGGGCTTAAGCATTCTAATTATTTCACTTAAAACAGCACCAAAATCATCTATTATTTCTAACTCACCATGGTCAACCCAAACAAAATTCCTTGTTATTTTTGAAAAACATAATTGTTCACCATCACCTATTAAATCTGCAATTACAATCAAGTCTTCTGGTAAGTCTCCAGAGTTCATAACAAACTTGTCCGGCCCATAAAAATGTGCCAATGAGTTTCTAATTTGTGCTTCATTCGTGAAACTTAACCATTCTTTATATGTTTCAGGAATAAAAACATTGTGTTTATTTTCCCAATTAGAAATCATTTCATCTGATGCAGGTTGTTTGAACCATGAAGCATCGTCACCATAATCAGATGCAATCTGTTCGCATAAGCGCACAAGTTCTTTGATTTTCTCCATTAAACTATTGTGAGGAATATTCATAATAGTATCTCCCTGATTCTCATCCCGGTTTTAAGTTTCGGTTTATCAACTCTCAATCCACAATTTCATACCCTGCTGCCGCCAGAACTTCAAGTGCATCTTGAAAATTCTCCTTCTTCACCATAACATAATCCGTATTATATGTGGATACTGCAAATATCGAAATTCCGTTATCCGCCAGAACAGATGCGATCTTAGCCAGAATCCCGATCAAAGAAAACTCCAGTACTCCCTGAATGCGGAAGGCTCTCCAGCCATCATCACGCTTTATCACATTTGCCGGCACTTCACTCACCGGGCATACCAGAGACTTTTCCTCATCAGTTTTTCCTAGAAAACAATACTCAGAATCGAGATTCGCATATGTATAAGCTTCCACCTGACACACTGAAAATTCTTCATCAATCTTTTTTATCTCCGTGACCTCTCCTTGAATCTATTTTGTAAGCACCTTTTTGCAATATCTATGTGCACCACAATGAGGACAAACTAATTTACGCTTTGTTAATGTATGTGCTCCCATTACATATGACTTCATATCAGGGACAAACCTGGTATTGCAATCAGGACATTCAAATGCTCCTGCATCTCTATCAAGAATACACGCAATAACAATTCCGCCACAGATCACTACTAAACCTATTGCGATAAGCAGAACCCTCAGCCAATTCTCCATCTCCAGAATTTCTGACAATAAAAACAATGGAAATGCCGCAACTATCGTAAGTGCCGCGACCATTGCAGACAAAATAATTTTCTTTTTGCTTTCCTGTGCCTCTCTAACTAAATTCACCATATTAACCTCCGCTTTCTTTCTATAATCCTCCTCAGATACTCTTTCGCCAGACAGTAATTCATTCACTGTTATCTCTAATTCATCACATAACGGCAACAGTAATGAAACTTCCGGAAAACCATTTCCTCGTTCCCATTTTGAAATTGTTTTATCGCTGATTCCAAGTTTTTCAGAAAGCTGTTTTTGAGTATATCCCTTTCTCTTTCTCTCATCAGCGATGAATCGCCCAATTTTAATCTGGTTCATCTGCTTTCCTCCTTTCTGGCTCAATTATCTCCCCATTTTATTGCCAATCACACCCACGAGGCGTAGAATATGGTGAATCTATGCGGGTTCTACGCTTCGTAGACTAGGCAAAATAAGCTATTTGCTCTGAATGTTCCATACATATCCCCTTGCATTTATTATCAACGCAATTGAACATACCACTGTCATAAGCAATGGCACCACAACAAATCCAGCACTAATATTTTCTTTACTTCTAAATGGCGTTTTTTCCACCTGACAATTATGTCTTGAAATAATTCCATCTATTTTTGTCACATATTTCTCATCAAAGCTACTTATATCTTCTAAATCACTTACCATCTACGACAGCCTGCAAATCATTATATATTCCTCATCATTCTCGTCCACGATCTGGAATCCAACTTTTTTGTACATTCCGACTGCATAGTTCTGCTTTTGCACAGACAGTGAACCGCTCTTATATCCACAGTTTTTCATCTCCGCCAGCATCCTTTTCATCAGCTCCGTTCCAATGCCGTAATTCCTGTATTCTTTGAGTAGTGAGATTGCAAAAGACGGTGTATCGTCATCAACATGCCCATAGTCATCCATAATACGAACCCACACCGCTCCAACAACTTTATCATTTACCTCTGCGACAAATGCCATATCCCCCGCTCTGTTTCCAAAGTCGTCAACGTACACTTGCAATTCCGGCTGATTGATAATGTCCCTTGGAGGTGCCTCCACGCCCTCCGGAATAAATATTGCCTCATATAAAAATGTATCTAATATCCCGGTTTCTTCCTGTTTTAATCTTCTTATTGTGTAATCCATAAAGTCCCTTATTTTTTATTTTCTAAAATAGAATCACGATCTCTTCTTTATCGGATGTCTGATAACAGTTTTACATTTTTCCGGTGCAGTTTTTCTTGGATCTGATAGATAGATTTCGTGATGATGTCTTTCATCAGTAAAATCATTTACATACCCGTTTTCTTCCAAATATTTATCCATCACTGCTACTGTCTCAGGTTCATTATCAAATGCTCCTATATGCATGATCTGAACACACAAACCTTCATCAATACTCAGAAATTCTGCATTGGTACAATCCATCTTTTTCTTCCTTGACGCAGTCTCAACCGCCCAGTCAAAATCCTTCTTTGTTACAAAATCAGGAAGACGAATAACAGAAATCCAGTTAAATGCAGATTTGTCAGTATAATCCACACCTTCAACATTATCCTGCCACCAAAAGCCTTCAAGCGGTGGGACAACATATTCAAAAAATCCCTCTATTTTGTAATCAGTCTTATAACTCATCTTGAGAGTGTACGCAACAGCATATAAAACGCCAATCGCAGCTTTATATTCTCCGCCCTCTTCATTCGGGTCGCCCTTGCCCCTTACCGCTATGTAATTCGCCTTTGGAATCGTTACGATCTGTGGCTTATTTTTCGGCAAATAAAACTCTTTATATTCTTTCTTAAAATCAAACGCCATAACTTATCTCCTCAATCTTAGCAATATCACCATATTCCTCCTGTTTTTTTCAAGCTTATTATCATAACCCTTGATAGTCCATATACGCACTATGACAATGCTGTTACTTATCGTAACATGTGTTTGCCGAGCCCATTTTTCATTCTCATGTATATTCAGTATTGTGCATCGAACATATGTTTGTTATAATATATTTGGTGCTACCCTATTCGGTAGGCGGTTAACCTTCACCACAGGAGTTTGTAGCCTGTGTTTACATAGAAAATCCATTTATGGAAATCTATCACGGAGGTTTTTGATTATGCTTACAACGGATCTTTTTATAGCCATCATCAGCTTATGTCTTACTTGCTTTAATCTTGGTTATGCCGTTGGCTCTAGGAGCAAGAATAAGACAAAAAAATAACCGCCCAGCCTGGTAAACTGTGAGCGGTTATTTTATACCATTCATATATCAAGGCTAACCGTCTATCGGTAGCACCTTTTGATATTATACTAGCATTTAGCCGCTTGCATGTCAAACGTATATTTGCTTATCATTTACCCTTATAATTTTCACCTATCTCACTTATCCACTATCTCAAGCTCATCCCGTGTAACCCGGCACGTGAGATTTAACACCTCCACGCCGGCAGCCTTCGCCTCATAGAAAGTCTCCGCAAACTCCCTGTGTATTTCCGCATTTGGCCTGACCTCAGTTATCCCTGTCATCGGAATGACAAATGCAACATAGCATTTATATCCCTCGGAGACCGCCTTCATCAGCTCCCGCAAATGCCTGACTCCCCTGTCGGTGGGTGCATCCGGGAAATATCCTATACCACCGATCTCCTGAGTGCAGCCCTTGACCTCCATGAGATACTTCGTGCCATCCTTTTCCATATAGAAATCAATCCTTGAATCCCCGTATATATACTCCGGCTTTATAAAGTCATAATCCTTAGTTTTAAGCCATTCCAAAACCACCTTATTCGGCACCTGGCTGTCCACATTCACCCAGCCAAGCTTTGGATCTTCCACCGCTATGAGATCGTATTTCGTCTTGCGGTTTGGATTTGCAGACTTCTCAAGGCTGACCGTGTTCCCCGGTATCAGCAAACTGCTAAGCCTCCCTGTGTTCTTTACGTGCACGGTCTCTGTAACTCCGTCTATCTCCACATGGGCTGTGAACCTGTTTGGCCTTTCTACGAACTTGCCTGAGATAACATTTGTATATTTCACCTTGCCTTACATCTCCCATCTATTCCACAACAGAACGGTTCATCATGTAGAATGAGAACCTTGCCTTGTCAACAAGCTGTCCCTTGTCATCGTAAATATTTGCCTCGTACAGTGACACCTTCTTGCCCTGGCGGATCTCGATTCCCTCACAGATGAGATACTCCGTGTTCATAGCCGGAGCTATATATGTCATGGTTCCATCTATAGTTGAAGAAAACTTTCCGTAGGTACATGCTGCGATTCCGCTCACTATATCCGCAAGTGAGTACAGGCATCCACCATGCACAGAACCATATGGATTAAGGACATCCTCTGTGACCATCATCTTGCCCTTCACATATCCAAGGCTCATATCGACCAGCTCTATCTTCAGGTTCTGAACATAGATGTTGTCCTTGTTAAACCTTATCAGTGCCTGTTTCACATCCTCGGACATAGCTTTTTTGTTGTCGTTTATCTCATTCATGCTTCATTTTACCTTTCAACTCTATTTTCAAGTTCATACATCCTGCGCACATATCAAAAGCACTTGTCCAGAATATCCGGATCAAGTCCTTTTCTTCCCGTTATAAACCCAATTCCAAAGTACAGCACCGCACCTACCATCAGTCCCCACACGACCGCATTTATCCCAGCGATCTTGATAAAATACGTTGCAAATATATATGTCGCGATCGCACCTACGCTGCTGCACACCGCCGCCTGCTTAGTTCCCTTCTTCCAGAACAGACCTCCCACAAGAGGCCAAAAGAATGTGCATTCAAGTCCGCCAAATGCAAACATGTTGAGCATGAAAATTATATCTGGCGGATTGATCGTGAGAACCATCACCACCACGCCGAGCAACATCGTAAGTATCGTGCTCACCAGCTTGACATTCTTGTCGTATTTCTCATTTTTCACCGGATCATCACCCACCACGTAATTCTTCCACAGATCCTTCACTATAGCTGCTGTGGCAAGTATGAGGAGCGAATCCGCTGTCGACATGACTGCTGCCATCGGCGCTGCGAGGAATATCGCTGCTATTCCAGGCGGCATGATCTTCTGTACTATATACGGTATAAAATAATCCGAAGTTGGAAGATTGTCCGTATCGACAAGTGCACCAGCCCATGTTCCTGCAAGATGCATTCCCACGATCACAAAGCTGCATGTGAGAACTCCGATCCACATCGCTCTGTGCATGCTCTTCGTATCCTTAAATCCCATGGCGCGCACAGCAGTCTGGGGAAGCCCCAGCGTTCCAAATCCCACAAGCACCCAATAGCTGAGCAGCCCTCCTGGCGTGTATTTTGAGAAAATGTCATCGTACACCTCCGGCAGATTTGTCTGAAGACCGGCATCTATCGCGGCAAGACCGCCCCCGCTCCTTAAGACAAAGAATATAAACAGGAATGTTCCGATACACATTACTATTCCCTGAATTGTGTCAGTTATGACAACCGCACTGAATCCGCCAATAGCTGTGTACAATATCACGACTGTGCCAAATATCAAAAGTGAACTCACATGATCCATTCCCGTTATGGATGCTATAAGTGTGGCCCCTCCCGTAAACTGGCTTATCATCTGTGCTATGAAGAAAACTATAAGTCCAAGGCTCGTGATGACCACCAGCGCATCGCTCTTGTATCTCGCCTTGAAGTATCCCACCACTGTCACAGCGCCCGTTCGTCTGGACACTATCGCCAGCTTATTTCCAAGCACACCGAGCACCAGAAATGTGACCGGGATCTGAATAGCAGCTATCCACGCCTGTGCATATCCATATGTAAGACCCGCTGCACCCGGTCCTGATATAAATGAACTAGCAGAGGTATATGTCGCCATGATCGTCATAGCTAGGACGATTCCGTTCATACTTCTTCCGCCTATGAAATACTTCTTCTCTGACGTTGTGTGCAGACTTTTCTCCGCCCTTCTGCTGTAGACAAAGCTCACCACAATATTGAATAACAGATATCCGAGAAAAACCGATAAGATCAATATCTGATTACTGTTCATTTTCACCCTCACTCTCATCCTCTTCATATTGGAAATCTACAAACACAAACTTAAGCAGCCAAAATACACCGATCACCGCAAGCACCACTGTTCCAAGCACCGAGACCACAAACCACGCCGGCATATGGAACACCGTCCACCCGGTGCCATTTAGCAGGAACGCGGTTAGCACATGCCATAAAAAACATATAAATACCACAAGCAACGTCGCTTTGATCTCTTTTATACACTGCCTGTGCTGTTCTTCCTTTGTCAGTTTCATCATAATAATATATCCCCTTATATTTCATAAATACATCGAACAATGCTCATTATATCACGCTGATCAGTTTTTTCATAGTTGCCCCGCCAGCCACCCAAATCCTGTGCATATACAAACTCTGTATTGTTGTCTGCACAAAAAAACTGGCGCACAGACGTTTCGTCCATACACCAGCTATTTATAGTTTACTGTATACCAATTTATGTTATGCTATTTTATCTTTTACATTTTCCAATTCATATAACGTATCCGGATCTATATCCAGACATTTCGATGTATCCCTCGTTCCTGTCACATCCCATGCCAAAGTTCCATTCAAAATTGTACATGAATTCAAAAAGAAATCTTTGTCTCTAAGTGGTTCAAACACTTTCTTATCCAGTAGTGGTTTTGCGTCATAACATACAATTTTGCCATCCTCAAAATACACATATACTGTATAATCTTCAAATGGAACTACCTGTACTATATCATATATCATGCCAATTCCCCCTCTCTGTATAATACATAACTTTTAAATCAATGGATTTATTCTGTTTAATGGCAAACCATCCTTCGATAATTCCCAATTCTGCATTAACTCATCTTGATGAATTACGCACCATGCAAGTATGAGCTTTAACTGCCTTGAAGGCAATGCACCTTTTATAACCCGTGCTTCATTTATATCTATTATAGCTTTATTTCCGTTATATTCTGCATGAAAATGTGGCGGATTATGATCATCATAATACATAGTTATTCTGATTCCATAAAACAGTGATATTTCTGGCATACTATCAACCTCCAATTATTATTGATAATATTATACTATATCATTCCAAGGCTGTTCAATAACTATCATGACTATATCAAAAGATAACCTAAGTAGATTTAGTCTTTTCTAAAACAGCATACACACCCCGGCGACCACAGCGCAGATAGGAATATATATAATAAAGTGCATAACATGCATCTTCATATTGTATCCGAACATATGAGGTCCCACAACTCCCTTGACCTCCGGATAATAACGCGGGAAGAAGTTTGAATGACAGAGCAGCACCCAGTCAAAGAAACCTATATCATAGATCTCCATCACATACATTATCACTATGAATCGCGCGAAGAACTTCCAGTAGCCGAAATCATGCCGTACGCCATCCCACACGCTAAGCACGATAGCTCCTATAAACAGCAGAAGTGCAACTACTTCTATACACCATCCAACCGCATGAGCTCCGCGAAATCTCTCTTTTCTGTCAGGAATCACCGCCAGATTCTCCTTCGGTGCTGTGCTCATAAATCTCTTATCCTGTACAAATGCGACCATTCCGTACAGAAGAAGGAAATAGGCCACCATAACAATTACCGCCGCAACTATTGTCACCAACATCTCTTTAGCCCCCTTAACACTCTTTTGTATTAATTTTTAGGTTAGTTTTCGCTAACCATACTAACACATCTATTTCCAAATGTAAACCTTAGAATGTACCTATTCGTACCTTAGCAAATGCAAATCTAATGAAATTACGACAAGAATTTTTATGCGTAGAATTGAGCTGTCTGTCAGTCCATGTAATCCGCATTCCGCCGCAAAATGACACCCATTCAATATATAAAAAGCGCCGGCACATAAGCTTGTTGATATGTCCATGACAGAACAGACATATCAACACTGCAAATGCGCCAGCGTCTTATTTACTCTATATACATTTTAATTCAGATCTTTATACATTGATCTCCGCAGTAACACCGAGGATATCCTTGTTCTCATCGAGGATAGGCTGAATGACCTCTGCAAGGAACTCTCTTGTCTGCTCAGGAGCACGACCTACGAAGTTCTTTGGCTCAAGGATAGATACGATCTCCTCCTTTGTCATACCAAAGTCAGGGTCTGCTGCGATACGGTCAACGAGGTCATTCTCTCTTCCGTACTTCTTGACCTGCTCGCCTGCAAGCATTGAGTACTCTCTGATCTTCTCATGAAGCTCCTGACGGTTGCCGCCACGCTTAACAGCATCCATCATGATATTCTCTGTTGCCATGAATGGAATCTCCTTCATGAAGCACTGGTAGATAACCTTGTCATATACCACAAGACCATCTACAACATTCAGGTACAGATCAAGGATTCCGTCAACTGCAAGGAATGCCTCTGGAACTGAGATACGCTTATTTGCTGAGTCATCCAGTGTTCTCTCAAACCACTGTGTTGCGGCTGTGATAGCAGGATTGAGCGCGTCACACATTACATAATTGGCAAGTGATGCGATTCTCTCACTTCTCATTGGATTTCTCTTGTATGCCATAGCTGATGAACCGATCTGGTTCTTCTCAAATGGCTCCTCTATCTGCTTTAAGTGCTGGAGAAGTCTGATATCATTTGAGAACTTGTGTGCACTCTGTGCGATGCCTGAGAGCACATTAAGAACTCTTGAGTCGACCTTTCTTGAATATGTCTGGCCTGATACAGGATAGCACTCAGCAAATCCCATCTTCTCAGCGATCTTGCCATCTATCTTTCTCACTGTCTCGTGATCTCCTCCGAAGAGCTCAAGAAAACTTGCCTGTGTTCCGGTTGTTCCCTTTGATCCGAGAAGCTTCTGCTGGCTGATCATGTACTCTATATCAGAGAGGTCAAGGAGCAGCTCCTGCATCCAGAGTGTTGCACGCTTGCCGACTGTCGTTGGCTGTGCAGGCTGGAAATGTGTAAATGCAAGAGTTGGGAGATCCTTGTACTGATCTGCGAACTTTGCCAGCTCATTTATAACATTGATGAGTTTCTTTCTGACAAGCTTTAATGCCTCTGTCATAACGATAACATCTGTGTTATCGCCTACATAGCAGCTTGTTGCTCCAAGGTGGATTATTCCAGCTGCCTTAGGGCACTGAACACCGTATGCATATACGTGGCTCATTACGTCATGACGAACCAGCTTTTCTCTCTCTCTGGCAACATCATAGTTGATGTCATCAGCGTGAGCCTTGAGTTCCTCGATCTGCTCATCTGTGATTCTTGGATTGCCGTTCTCGTCCTTGAGGCCAAGCTCCTTCTCTGTCTCAGCAAGAGCTATCCACAGCTTTCTCCATGTCTTAAACTTCATATCAGGTGAGAAAATATACTGCATTTCCTTACTAGCGTATCTTTCACACAGTGGGCTTTCGTACTTGTCCTTACTCATGTCTTTACCTCTTTCTTCCTGTAGTCTCCCGCATCTGCCAGCTGACAAATGCTTTTATATCTTATCACACAACTATTATACATGGGTTTCAGATTATTTCCATGCTTTTTTTGCATAAACCAGAAATTCGGAATCCTAATTTATGTGTGACTCCGATCCTCTCTTGAAGTCTTCGTGGTCGCCTCTGATGTCCTCTGTAGGCGGTTTCATAGGATATTGGCCGCTGAAGCATCCATGGCAGTACTGTCTTCCGCCTGAGAGCTCCGGAAGTCTCTCCATCTTCAGGTACGCCAGAGAGTCGGCACCTATGATCTTGCATATATCATCTACAGACCTGTTGTATGCTATGAGCTGATCTCTGTCCGGAATGTCAGTTCCAAAGTAGCATGGATACAGGAATGGAGGTGAACTGATCCTTACATGGACCTCAGTCGCTCCTGCCTCCCTGAGCATACCAACTATTCTGTCACTCGTAGTTCCACGAACTATAGAGTCATCTATCATTATGACACGCTTGCCATTTACAGCCTCCTTAAGGACGTTCAGCTTAACACGCACGCTAGACTCTCTCTGGCTCTGCTGTGGCTTTATGAATGTTCTTCCCACATATCCATTCTTGACAAATGCCGTTCCATATGGAATACCCGATTCAAGTGAATAGCCCATGGCCGCTGCATTTCCCGATTCAGGAACGCCAACTACCACATCAGCATCAACCGGGCTGTCCTTTGCAAGGCATCTTCCGGCTGTGATACGCGAATCGTACACAGACATTCCATCTATGACTGAATCAAGTCTCGCAAAGTATATATACTCAAATATACATCTTGCATGCTGCTCCTGGCACATGTTCTTATACGACTGGATTCCGTACTCAGGTGATATGGTTACAACCTCTCCAGGCTCCACATCCCTGACAAATTCAGCCCCTATGGTATCGAGAGCGCAGCTCTCAGATGCCAGTATGTATGCATTATCACGCTTTCCTATACAAAGCGGTCTGAAGCCAAATGGGTCTCTGGCTCCGATAAGCTTTCTAGGGCTCATGATAACAAGTGAATATGATCCCCTTACTTTCTTGAGAGCTCTAGTGACAGCCTCCTCAACGGAACCACACTTAACTCTCTCCCTGGCTATATGGTAAGCTATTACCTCAGAATCAATTGTAGTCTGGAATATAGCGCCTGTGAGTTCCAGCTCACGTCTAAGCTCAGGAGCATTTACCAGATTGCCGTTGTGTGCAAGTCCCAGAGTTCCCTTTACATAATTGAGAACCAGTGGCTGTGCATTCTCTATAGTGCTGGCACCGGCTGTTGAATATCTCACATGACCCACACCGATATTTCCCTTTAGCTTGCTCAGTGAATCAGGTGTGTACACCTCATTCACAAGGCCCATGCCCTTTAAGGAGCTGACCTTGCCCTTAGGACCGGCAGTGTCTGACACCGCTATACCGCAGCTCTCCTGCCCACGGTGCTGCAATGCAAACAGACCATAATAGATCGTGTTCGCCACATCATTTCCATCGAAATCATAGATACCGAAGACTCCGCACTCCTCGTGCATCTCGTCCTCGTCATAATAATGGGATCTTAAACATTCGTTCATAAATATATGCCTCTCATGTTATATTATTGTAACTGTCACGGCCACATAATTCTCATCGTATGTCTGGTGACAGTCATATCTTTCGCCACATAAAACTTTATCTGTTTTGCCACAACATGTCAACAGATAAATTCTATCATTTTTAGGATTATACCCCACTTTTTTCATGTATTTTCGCCAACAGCAGTATATTTCGCAAGTATTTGTCTGTTTAAACTTGAGAAAATCCACATATCTTATATCATCAATTAACACATCAACGCATGTTTTTGCCCTATAGAGCAAAATGTTTGTTAAATTCAATCCCCCACCAACACGTTTTGCACTGTAACTCCGTTTGCACTATAGCTCCGTTTTGCTACTATAATTCAGAGATTCCTACTTCAAACATAAATAATATAGAATATATAATTTTATCATTTATCTTTTTCAAGATTTATTGCATTTAACAATACAAAATTTTCACTTAAAGCACAAAAAAAGCCAAAAAGATACAATTTTTTGAATGTTTGTATCTTTCTGACTCTTATTTGTCTATAAGAGAGAATATTTTATCTTTTTCAGAAATTTTCTCACAAAAGCGCTACTCCACAGCGTATCCCTTTGCCTTTATGAGATCCACCATCTTATATACATACTTCTCACACAGCTCATCTGTGGCTGCCTCGACCATAACTCTGATGACAGGCTCTGTACCGCTCTGTCTGAGAAGAAGTCTTCCGTCGTCTCCAAGCTCTGCTGCTATCTCATCGTTCAGTTTCAGCACATCAGCATCGTTCATGACTGCATCCTTGCTTGAAACCTTGACATTCACAAGAAGCTGTGGATATATCGTCAGGCTGTGGAACAGCTCTGAGAGCTTGACCTTACGTCCAAGTATAGTCTCCATGATCATCAGTGAGGTGAGGACACCGTCACCGGTTGTTGCATACTTGGAGAAGATGATATGTCCTGACTGCTCGCCGCCGATGGAATGTCCGTGCTCCATCATATTTTCAAACACGTACTTGTCACCGACTGCCGTCTTCTCATAGTTGATGCCCTTCTTGTCAAGTGCTTTGTAAAGTCCAAGGTTGGACATGATAGTTGTGACGATGGTATTGTTGTTCAGCTCGCCCTTATCCTTCAGATAACGACCGCAGACATAGAGTATCTTGTCTCCATCCACGATTTCGCCCTTGTCGTCCACTGCAAGACACCTGTCCGCATCACCGTCAAATGCAAATCCCACATCAAGTCCCTTCTCCTTGACAAATGCCTGAAGCTTTTCAATGTGTGTTGAACCACAGTCCGTGTTGATGTTTGTTCCATTTGGTTCATTGTTGATGACATATGTCTTTGCTCCGAGAGCGTCATACACCGACTTTGCAACCAGATATGACGCACCATTTGCACAGTCAAGACCAATTCTCATTCCCTTGAAAGGTCTGGTAGGGATCGTGAGCAGATAACCTATATATCTGTTTCTTCCCATTGTGTAGTCGGTGGTCTTACCGATGCTGTCCTTCTTTGCAAATGGTATCTCGCCAAGCTCACCATCTATATACTGCTCGATCTCATTCTCGATGGCAGCCTCAAGCTTGTAGCCCTGACCATTGATGACTTTTATACCATTGTCATAGTATGGGTTATGACTGGCTGAGATCATGATACCGCAGTCAAAATCACCTGTGCGGACTATATAAGACACACTAGGTGTAGGTGTTACATGCATCAGGTATACATCAGCTCCGCTGGCTGTAAGTCCCGCAACCAGGGAATACTCGAACATGTAGCTTGAAAGTCTCGTATCCTTTCCGATGACGACATGAGCCTTTCCATCCTCATGCTGCTTGCCATAGTAGTAGCCAAGGTATCTTCCAACCTTATAGGCATGCTCCACTGTAAGGTCTACATTTGCCTCGCCTCTGAATCCATCTGTTCCAAAATATTTACCCATTGTAAAATCCTCGATTCTATTATTCTATAACCTCATCCTGCTCGCTTTCTTGAACGACCAGAAGATCTATCGCTCTCCTGTGGATGTGTATCTTGGTCTCCTTATATTCTCCGCCGAACTCACCATCACATGTCCATGCAACCGGATTCTCTGCATCAAACTTGACCCTGTGAGCCCTGAATGAAACCATGCTCCTCTCATTCACATCACCTGTAAGAAGTGCCCTGACCACTCTCTCCAGGTCAGCCGGTGTCTTCATTGTCCTTATCAATACTCCCTCAAAAAGTCCGTCATCGAACTCAACTCCTTTTCGGGTTATACTCTTAAACCCTCCAACGGATACCGAGTTGGACACCATACCGAATATAAACTCGCCTTCCTGCTCGTCCCCGTCTATTGTAACCTTCATCTTGTAAGATGGTACATTTGCCAGGCTTTTTATCCCCTGCAATACATATGCCGCATGTCCAAATATATTCTTCATATTCTGCGGCGTTGCATATGATGTATCTGAGAACATTCCAAAAGCTGCGACATAAACAAAGTTCTTGTCGTTCAGACTTCCTATATCTATGGAGAACGGCTCTGCCTTCACTATCATCTCAGCCGCCTCAACCGTCTCTCTCGGTATGTCCATGCTCCTTGCAAAGTCATTGGTGGAGCCACACGGAATATATCCAAGTGGAACCCTTATCCCGCTCTTCATATATCCTGTAACTGTGTTGCCCAGGGTTCCATCGCCCCCCGCACATACGATCACATCGTAGTTTGCGCCTTCCTCCTGAACAATTCTCTCTGCGTCATCTGCCGATTTCGTAAGATATGTCCTGACCGCGTAATCGTTATTGCAGAACACTTCCAGCACATCCACCAAAGAATTCTTCAGAGTAGTCCTACCCGCTTTGGGATTCATGATGAACAGCATATTCTTCATACTTTCAATAACACAACCTTTCCCTTTGATACTGCTTATTTACTTGTGATCCTCCTTGTACTTCATGTACAGATCATACCCCTTCTTGCGGAGCTTGCATGATGGACAATGTCCGCAGCCCTCGCCCTTGATGCCATTATAACATGTAAGTGTCATATCTCTGATGACGTCCAGTCCGCCCAGCTCATCAGCCATCTTCCATGTCTCCATCTTATCGATCCACATCAATGGTGTTATTATATCAAACTCGTAGTCCATTGCAAGGTTAAGTGTTGTATTTAACGATTTGATAAATATATCCCTGCAGTCCGGGTATCCTGAGAAGTCGCTCTGGGACACTCCTGTTATTATATCAGATATTCCCCTCTGTTTGGCAAATATTGCTACAAATGTAAGAAATACCATGTTTCTTCCATCGACAAATGAATTCGGCGTGCCCTCCTCAGGTGCATTTTCGTCAACCTTCATATCTGTTCTTGTCAGTGAATTTGGCGCAAGCTGGTTAAGCAGGCTCATGTCGAGTATGTGATGCTCCACTCCGAATTTGTCCGCGATCTCCTTAGCACACTCAAGCTCTAACGCATGTCTCTGTCCATAGTCAAATGATACGGCGTACACTTTCTTATACTTCTTGAGTGCCCACAACAGACACGTTGTGCTGTCCTGTCCGCCGCTGAATACTACAACTGCCTCATCCTTATTCTTTAAATTCTGCATGATCTCATCCTCCATATATAATCAAATATGATATTCCGAACCGCATTATAACGCTCACGGATAAACAAATTCACCATTATCAATTCAGTGTACCGATAACTATCTTCCCGCATTGTACATCATCAGCATCTTGTTCTGCAGAGCTGTGTCGCTCTCAAATCTTCCCCTGAGAGTGGTCGTCATGGTCTTGCTTCCCGGTTTCTTGATGCCCCTTGCCGTCATGCAGCTGTGATGTGCCTCTATCATGACCGCCACGTCCTCAGTTCCAGCAGCCTTGGATATGACGTAGGCTATGTCCGAGCCTATCCTCTCCTGAAGCTGAAGTCTCTTTGCAACCATATCCGCGATCCTCGCTATCTTGGAAAGTCCCAGCACTCTTCCATTTGGAATGTATGCAACTGATACCTTCATGTCGTACATAAGTGCCATGTGATGCTCACAGTAGCTGAACACCTCTATATCCTTGACAAACACCATGTCGCCTGCCTGCCTTGCCACTCCGTCCTCTGCAAATGTCTTGCCGAACATCTCGGCCAGCTCGTCGTTGGTGTAGTTCATTCCCTCAAATACTTCCTCATACATGCGTGCAACCCTGTCAGGAGTCTCTACAAGCCCCTCTCTGTCCGGGTCATCCCCAAGTGCAATCAGTATCCCTCTTACGTGCTCCTTTATAGCCTCTTTATCTATCGCCATCTTATACACCTCTTTCTTCCGGATCCCAAATGAACTTGTGAAGCTGTAACTGAAGCTTTACATCGTTCATATCGTTCTCGATCATAAAATCCACTATATCCGCAGGATCTATGCTGCCATACACAGGACTGATGAATACTCTCGTCTTCTCATCCAGCGCATACTCCTGAACTATCTCAAGACACTTCTCCAGATCTTCCTGTGAACCGACCACAAATTTCACCGAATCATTCTTGTCTATATAGTTATAATTTGCAAGGCACATGTCATTCTCCATGCCGCTGGACGGACATTTGTAATCCAGCGTGTATGACACATTCCCTCCAAGGGCCTTGAACTCTGCTATATCCACACTTCCGTTCGTCTCGATCTCAACCCTTATATCGTCCTCCAGCTCAAATGCAAGGAGGAGCTTATCTATATCCTTCTGTATCAGCGGCTCCCCACCTGTCAGGGTGACGTTCTTCACCTCTGTCCTTCTGACATAATCGATAATATCATCCTCGGTCAGCTCCTCATACGGAACGCCTGCCTCATTTGCCCACTTGGTATCGCAGTAACCGCAATCAAGATTACAGCCCGCAAATCTTATGAATACGGCAAGCTCTCCGGCTCTCGCGGCCTCCCCGTTGATACTTATAAATCTCTCTACAACTCTGTACGTACTCACGTCTGTATTTCCTTTCTCCCGGTATATAGTGCACATCTCTCGTATCTGTCTGCTTTTATCTCAGTCAGCTCCTCACCGGGATATATCATATATGTTTACTCGCAATAAGATGCCACATTGTTCGGGGTCTCATACACACTTGCCTCTACGACCTTGTAGCCTCTGCCTGTCATCTCATCATATATGTACTTTGCAAAGTTCTCAGCAGTAGGTCTGAAATCCACCTTAACGATCCTCAGATTCTCCGCCAAAAGAGCATCCTCCGTCGCCTGCTTCAGGCTTCCCGTTTCCATGATAAGGCTGTGGTCAAAGTGATCCGCAATCTCCTTCAGATCCTTCTTCAGATTGGAGAAATCAACCACCATTCCTCTGTTCTGTGTATCGCTCTCAAGAGTCTCTGCACCGACCTCGATCTCCACAGTCCATCTGTGTCCGTGGATATTGCTGCATTTACCGTCATAATCTTTCAAAAAATGGGCGCTGTCAAAACTTGCCTTTGTCTTTAACTTATACATAACTCCTCCTATAAGCATCCAACTGTTCACCACAAAAAAAGACCAGAATAGGACATTCTGATCTTCTTATGTCCTAGTTTTGTTTAGTGACAGGATGGTACTAATGAACTGTCAATCTATTTTATTGTGTTTAATATACATTAGATATTAAGGAATCCCTTAACCTCTGCAAGCATATCCTCCTTGTCACATACTGTGTCGTGGAGAACCTTTGCTGATCTGATATCCTCTATAGCCTGAGGCACCTTTACACCTGAGAGCTTCTCAAGCTCGTCGACAAGCTCAAAGTCTGTCTTGGAATCATACTCAGCGTCTATAGCGTTCATAACGCTTCTTGTGAACTTGTATGGGCTTGCTGTTGACGCGATGACTGTAGGTGTCTTATCTCCTGTCTCTGCCACATACTTTTCATATACTGTAGCCGCAACTGCTGTATGTGTATCGATGATATAATCATCTGACTCATATACCTTTTTGATGGTAGCTGCTGTCTCTGCCTCTGTTGCATATCCACCATAGAACTCAGCAAGCTTTGCCTTCATATCGTCTGTGATGGTGTACACTCCATCTGTTGTGAGTTCTTTCATAAGCTCTGAGTTCTTCTCAGCATCATTGCCAGCAATCTTGTATATCAATCTCTCAAGGTTGCTTGAAATGAGGATATCCATCGATGGTGATGTTGTGAGTATGAACTCTCTGTTTCTATCGTATGTTCCTGTCTGGAAGAAATCAAACAGAACCTTGTTGTCATTTGATGCACAGATGAACTTTGCGATTGGAAGTCCCATCTCCTTTGCGTAGTATGCAGCAAGGATATTACCAAAGTTACCTGTTGGAACATCCACGTTGATCTTATCGCCGGCCTTGATGGTTCCGTCTGCAACAAGTCTTGTGTAGGCGTATACATAGTATACCATCTGAGGGACAAGACGTCCGATGTTGATGGAGTTTGCTGATGAGAACTGATAGCCCTTCTCATCCATGTACTTTGCAAGCTCAGCATCTGAGAACATCTTCTTCACACCTGTCTGGGCATCATCAAAGTTACCTGTGATACCAACAACAAATGTATTGTCACCCTTCTGTGTAACCATCTGCTTCTCCTGGATTGGGCTTACACCGTGCTTTGGATAGAACACGATGATCTTTGTTCCAGGAACATCTGCAAATCCTGCAAGGGCAGCCTTACCTGTATCACCTGATGTTGCTGTGAGGATGACGATCTCATTCTTTACGCCATTCTTCTTTGCTGATGTTGTGAGAAGATATGGAAGGATTGAAAGTGCCATATCCTTGAATGCTATTGTTGATCCATGGAAAAGCTCAAGATAATATGCTCCTGCCTTATTCACAAGTGGTGCTATAACCGGTGTATCAAACTTTGAATCATATGCTGAATCTATACAATGCTTAAGCTCAGCCTCTGTGAAGTCTGTGAACATAAGCTTCATAACCTCGTATGCAACCTGCTGATAGTTCATCTTTGCAAGATCTTCCAGAGACACATCAAGTGCTGGTATAGAATCTGGTACAAAGAGTCCCCCCTCATTAGCAAGTCCCTTAAGTATAGCCTGTGATGCTGTTGCTGTCTCATTTGCATTTCTTGTGCTTCTGTAGATAAGTTCCATTTGCCAATCTCCTTAATAAATATATTTAAACATTTCGTTATGTACTAAACTCAGGAATCACCTGTATTCTTACAAATAATCGTGTGCATTATAACACAGCATTTTATAAAAAACAAGCTATAGCCCGCCTCATTCGTGCGACTTTTCCAACACTTATCTCACTGCATTTAAAAACCCGCCTTACGGCGGGTCTTTAATATATCTGTATACAATTTCTGCTTTTTATTACTTTACATATACATCATAGTAGCCTGTTGCGAAGTTAAGAGCTGCCTGATGGTTTGAGAAGTAGATATCAAGATGATTGCCATTGATAGCTCCACCTCTGTCCTGAACTGTGTATGTATGACCATCAACTATAAGCTCTGTACCAAATGCAAAGTTACTTGGCGCTGCACATGTCACACCCTCGACTGCAGGTGCACCTGAAGCTGTTGTCGGGTTATCCATGTTGCTGTACTCACCGCAGCAGATTGGACATGGACAATATGCCGTAATCCAGAATGTTCCGAGATATGTACCTGATGCCTCACCATTCACATAAATAACCTTGTCATCAGGAAGTCCATCTGTTGACTTCTCTGTTGATGGATCAACTGATATCTGATCGTCAGGAAGTCCTGCTGCTGACTTATCCTTATCCTTAACCTTCATCTGTGTGGTAGGTTCTGACTTTGTTGTGTCTGCTGCCTGCTGTGCAGCCTCTGTTGCACGAGCCTCTGTTGTGCTCTCCTGAACTCCACCGCTTATGGCTGAAGTCTTCTTAACTGTCTTCTTGCTTGAGAGGGCTACTGAACCAGTCTTGTTGACATCTGACAGAGTACCATCTGCCAGTGCAACTGATGATGTTGCCTCTCCATAGTCTGCTGTGTTGTCTGCGTATAATGTATTACCTGCTGCTGCGATCGACACTCCCTTGCCCTTGGATGAAACCATGCTGTCATCTGATGCGATAACTGCGTATGATGAAAATCCAACTGCCAGGAGTACTGCTCCTATGCTAATCTTCTTTACGTTCCTTTTCAGTGATGTCTTCATTAGTTTCTGTGATTTCATACGTGATGAATCTGAAAACTTTTGCATAACCTTTTCTCCTTAATTTCTTTACGGTTTCAGAATTGTTACAAAACCGTTAAAATTTAACTCATGACGCTATTATAATCTCTGTCGAAAGAAAGGTCAAGCAAAGTGGCTATTTTTGTAAATCATGCACAACTCGCATAAAATCTTTAATTCAGTTAATGTAAATATGCAACATTTTAAAATGCCATTTTTGTGCACATTTTACATTTTAGTGCCGTAACATTTTTGAAACAAATTAGCATCTTGTATATTTTTACTTTAGAATTTTTAATAAATTCTTTATTTCCTGTTACATTTTTTGTTTTTATGTTAACTCACAATGACTTTTTCAGGTGCGCTGTCAGCCCATCTACAGAGCAGTTCCTCAAGCTCCTCGTAAGTCTCAACCTGGTTCACATTGCTCCTGAGCTTTGCCGAATCATACATTCCGACTGAGTACCATGCCACGTGCTTTCTCATCTCATGGATACCTGTGTACTCACCCTTGAACTCAACCATGAGTCTCGCATGTCTCAGCATCATATCCTTCACTTCATATATGTCAGGCTTGTCCGGCAGCTCGCCATGCTCGTAGTAGTATTTCATATCGCGGAATATCCACGGGTTGCCCCTCGCACCTCTTCCTATCATAAAGCCGTCACAATTCGTCTGCGCCCTCATGTCTATGATGTCCTGAGGAGTGTTTATATCGCCATTGCCAATGATCGGGATGATGCACGCCTCCTTCACCCTGGCTATGACGCTCCAGTCCGCATGTCCCTGATAATACTGCTGCCTTGTCCTTCCGTGCACCGCCACAGCGGCAGCCCCGCTCTCCTGGGCTATATGTGCTATCTCAGGCGCATTTATATGCTCTGAATCAAATCCGCTTCTTATCTTGATGGTCAGCGGTATACTTATAGCTTTTGCCATGGCCTCGACTATCCTTCCAACGAGAACCGGATCCTTCATCAGCGCAGATCCCTCTCCATTGTTGACCACCTTCGGCACAGGGCAGCCCATATTTACATCTATGAACGAATAACCGTTGCTCTCTATCCTCTTTGCCATCTCCGCCATGATCTCAGGATCAGAGCCAAAGAGCTGCAGCCCAAATGGCTTCTCCCGCTCATCCATAGCCAGAAGCGGCTTCGTGTTCTTATTTTTATAATATATTGCCTTGGCACTCACCATCTCGCTGTACAGGATATCACAGCCCTGTTCCTTGCATAAAAGACGAAATGGCTGGTCACATACACCAGCCATCGGCGCCAGGATCAATTTATCTCTGAAATCCATAAATTTCTCCATTGCTTCTATAATAATATATAATTTGCAAAATCCGACTTATTTCTGCTTGTCCATGATAAGTCTGAGTCCGTGAAGTGTGAGATCCGGATCATACACATCTATGCAGTCCGTGTTCTCATATATCATCTTTCCAAGTCCGCCGGTAGCCACGACCTTCATGTTGTCGTATCCTGACTCCTTGCGCATTCTCTTCACTATATACTCTGTCTGGCCAATATAGCCCATGCACACACCGGCCTGCATACTGGATATCGTGTCCTTGCACAGTATCGTCTCAGGCACCTTTATTTCTATCTCAGGAAGCTTGGCTGTTCCCGTCCACAGAGCATTTGCAATAAGTCTTATACCCGGCGATGTGACCTCAGCCTCAAACACGCCATCGGCATTGATAAGGTCGTACGTTGTGGCAGTTCCAAAGTCCACCGTGAGAACCGGTCCGCCGTACATGTGATAAGCCGCAACTGCGTCAACTATTCTGTCAGCTCCAAGCTGCTTCGGGTTTGGCAGCGCTATATTGATTCCCGTCTTTATTCCCGGCTCAACTATGAGTGGTGTTATTCCAAAATATTTCTTTATGCCATTCACCAGGGAATGCATGATCTTCGGAACAACCGAAGCGATTATAACTTCATCTATAACATCAGTTGACAACTGTCTCATTCTGAGCCAGTCGCGCAGAAATACTCCGTACTCATCCGATGTTCTCGATATCCCGGTGGTCATCCTGAAGGTCTTCTCCAGGCGTTCTCCGTCAAACAGTCCTATCGTAATATTTGTATTTCCAGCATCAATAGCAAATAACATGCCCTTTTTTCCTTCCTGATCTTCCAATTATTTTATATCATTCATTTACAAGACTGTTAATGTCAACACCCTGTATAAATATCTTATAGAACAGCTCCAGACTCTGGAACAGCTCCTTCTTTTCATTCTGCAGCTTCTTGACCTTGAGTCCGCATCCTATGTCGTCAAATAACAGGTCATCCTCAAGTGCCATCGTCTGTATCTTCAGATTGCCGGCGTCGTCAAACACCAACATAAATATTCCTCCGACCTCCTGTGTAAACGCTCCACACATGGCGTGAAGCTCGTCCTTTATCTCATCAGGAAGCTTTGAAAATTCCTTGTTCAGATAAAACTTCTGATTATATATCGAGCTGGCGCACAGAACAAGCTCGCCATCCTCTGTCCTGGTTGAAATCTCCATAACCGCTCCTATCCTATAACGTCCGCCATATCGTACATTCCTGCAGGCTTGCCCTTGAGGAACTTTCCTGCCTCAACAGCACCCTTTGCAAATACTGACTTGGAATATGCAGTGTGCTTGAACTCTATAACCTCATCAATACCTGCAAATATCACCTCATGCTCTCCAACTATAGTGCCGCCTCTGACAGCAGAGATTCCGAGCTCCTTCTTATCTCTCTTCTTTCTCACCTGGCTTCTGTCGTACACATACTCATACTGCTCATTGCATGCCTCATTGATTGAATCAGCAAGAGCAAGAGCTGTTCCGGATGGAGCATCCACCTTCTGGTTGTGATGCTTCTCAACTATCTCTATATCATATCCGGCTGGTGAGAATACCTTCGCAGCATCCTTCAGAAGCTTCATGAGTGTATTGATTCCCAGTGACATGTTCGCTGACTTGAGTATGGCAACCTTTGCACTGCACTCCTTTACCTTTGCAAGCTGCTCATCTGAGAGACCTGTTGTGCAGAGAACTATAGGAGTCTGTGTCCTCACACCGTAATCGAGGAGCTTGTCAACAGCTACAGCCGCTGCAAAATCTATGATGACATCAGCCTCGACATCGCAGGCATCTATGTCTGTAAATACCGGATATCCGTTATCCCTGTTGTCCACAACATCTATTCCCGCTACAATCTCGGCATCAGGATCGCCTGCAACGATACCTGTTATTACCTGTCCCATCTTTCCATTGCAACCATGCATTATGATCTTTACCATGTCTGTCTGTCCTCCATATATATAAGCTTTGTCATTTGTTGTCGTCTTTTGTGTGGTCTATGCACGCTGACATGCGCATATATTTCAACATGTACTCCATTTTACACATTTGCTGTCCATTGTGCAACGTTTATATCCACCTCGGCAAATAAAAATGTCTGCAGCCAGTTGAGACCGCAGACATCTGTATTGTTTCTATGATAATTACAGTCCTAGAGAACTCCGTACTCTTCCATTGCCTTCTTGAGCTTCTCCACGTTCTGTGGCTCCATCCCAGTGAGCGGCATTCTCATTGTTCCATCACACATACCAAGAAGCTCTACAGCCTTCTTGACAGGTATTGGATTGACCTCGCAGAACAGTGCGTTGCAGAGGTCGATGGCCTTAAGCTGAAGATCAAGGCTTCCCTGAACATCTCCGTCAAGATATTTCTGAACCATATCGTGTACGTCCTCAGGGATTATATTGGCTGTTACTGAGATAACTCCCTTTCCGCCAAGTGAGAGAAGAGGTACAACCTGATCGTCATTTCCTGAATAGATATCTATGCATCCCTTTGAAAGACTTGCAAGCTTTACGACCTGGCTTATATTGCCTGAAGCTTCCTTGATACCTACAATGTTCTCAACGTTCTGTGCAAGATATACTGCTGTCTCCGGCTGGATATTGCAGCCTGTACGTGATGGCACATTGTAAAGGATTATAGGCACATTTACTGAATTTGCAACGGCTGTGAAGTGTGCGATGAGGCCCTTCTGTGTAGCCTTGTTGTAGTATGGCGTAACCACGAGCAGACCGTCCACTCCGTAGCTCTCTGCCTCTGTTGAGAGATATATTGCTGTTGCAGTACAGTTTGAACCTGTTCCTGCTATTACCTTTATTCTGTGATCAGCGAACTCTACACACTTCTTCACGCACTCAAGATGCTCCTCGTGTGACAGTGTTGAAGCCTCGCCTGTTGTTCCGCAGATAACTATGGCATCCGTCTTGTGTGCTATATGAAACTCCACGAGCTCCTTGAGCTTATCATAATCCACATCTCCATTTTCAAGAAATGGTGTTACAAGTGCAACTGCTGAACCGGTAAAAATTGACATATTGTCGTCCTCCTTAAAAATAAATAGTCGATACAATATAGCATAAAAATGGGCTGGCAAAAAGCCAACCCATAAAAACATCTCATTCTTACAAGTAGCTCTCCATCCTCAGATGACAGTCATACAGTTCTTAACTGCACAACCAGCAACAGATCCTGTGGAATATCCATCACTTCGGCGGTCTTCCCTTTCGTCAGGCATCTTCTGCATCCACATGCATCAGCCTGCTTAATCATTAATCCCGCGCCTCTACTATATTGTATTCAGTTTAACCTTAGATAGTGCTACTATATCACCGCATCCAGACCATGTCAACCATATATTTTACTGCGTGCTTCACAAGGATTCCTCCCACTGACGTGGGCCCCTCCTTATGAAATATCATTCAAGACATTCCATCTTGCTCACAGACACCTCGTATGCCACCTTGCTGATCACCTGGTCATTGTCGATACGCTTCTGATACTCCCTGCTCTGGATCCTTCCCCAGATGGCCACATGCTCTCCTACCTGGAGCTTTCCGGCAAATCTCGCATTTCTGCCCCAGCAGATACATGGTATGTAATCGCTCTTGCCGTATGCTCTGTTGACCGCCAGCAGCACATCCGCGATCTCCCTTCCAAGGGGCGTCATCCTGTACACAGGTGCCTTACATATGTAACCGTCAAGATAGATCTGATTTGGTCTGTTCTCATCCTCAGCATCATCCTCGTCGATGGTCTCGATCTCTCTCACAAACACAGACAGTATAAGGCGGTTTCTGGTCTCCTCATGCTTGTTGTATGACCTGAACTGTCCCTTTGCCATGATGCGCTCCCCTATGTGGGATTCGTTCACATCGAACAGTCTGTCAGACACCATGAGCGGAATAGTATCGTAAGCATCGCTGAGTCTGCTGACGATGAGATCCACCATATAGAAGCCCTCGCCAAATATCTCGTGGCTGAACACGAACTCTGATGCTATCTCTCCTGCCACCACTACCTGATTGTTGTTTAATGTTTTTTCAGTCATATTTTCTCCCTCCGTTATAACAAACTTTTGCATACTTTAAAAGTTATGCCACGCAGTACAAAAATATGCTGTCTTGTTTGATCTAGTTTTGTCGGTCTCTCTTTCGCTGTCTCATTACCTCATACGACAAAAGAGTCGCCGATATTGCAGCGTTCAGCGATTCGACTTTGCCCTCCATCGGAATCCTGAGAAGTCTGTCGGCTCTGCACGCCACCTCATCCGTCAGGCCATTTCCCTCATTTCCTATGAGGAACGCCACCCTGTCCGGGAATACTATGTCGTAGAGATCGTCGCCGTCCAGATGTGCTCCGTACACCACAACACCTGACCGTCTCAGCTCCTCCACGGTCCCGGGCAGGTCATCGCACATGACAAATGGCACCCTGAATATGGCACCCATCGTCGATCTGACTACCTTCGGATTGTACGGATCGCATGAACCTTTTCCTATAAGCACGGCGGTCACACCTGCTGCCTCGGCGCTTCTGAATATAGTTCCCATATTTCCGGGATCCTGGAGCGTATCCAGCACAAGAAATGTCTCTCTGTCATTCCTGCCGAGCACGGAATCAAGCTGATAATGCATGCATTTCACCACAGCCATGCACCCCTGTGGAGTCTTGGTCTGTGACACCCCTGCGAACACTCCGTCGCTGAGTATCCAGGTATTCCTGCCATCAAGCACACCCATGCTCTTGAATTCACCCCTGTATTCCTTAAGCGCACTCTCCGACAGATACACCTCCTGAACATTCTGAAGCGGAAGCTCCCTGAACATGCGTATCCCCTCGACCACGAACACGTCTCTGTCCTTCCTGAGCTTTGCATCCTTGTTCAGCTTATTAAGTTCTTTTATCCTCGGATTACTGTTTGCTGTAATTACTTCCACTTTTTTCTCCTTTTACAGTGTCTTATCACACTTTTCTGAGCAATACCCTGTCTTTGCCGTATTCCATCTGAAGTGCATATACAACGCCGGAATTCTCATCCACACAGAATCCCCGGCCCATATTCTTCGCCTGTCTGGACTTCTTGAGCTGCACGTACACCGGACATGTGCCCTTGTACTCCTCAAGGATCGACATAAATGCAGATTCGTTCTTCATATATTCGTCCACATCCTCGAACAATACCCATAGCTGGCTGTTGCTCTGAACAGGCTTCTGTCTGTTGTTCCATGGCTTTCCCGACTGAAAGCTCTTGCCACCTTCTGCCTCCTCAAAGCTTATCATATCCGACAATATGAGCTTGTTTTCCTTCTCGCCGAGATTCGCCCTGCCCCTGACAAACACTCTGGAATCCACCAGAAGTCTGTCCCTGAACTTCTCGAAATCCCTCGGGAATACTATAACCTCGACCTGTCCGACCAGATCCTCTATAGTCACATACGCCATATTCTGATTGTTCTTGGTGAGCTTCACCGTCACCCTTGATATGAGTCCGCCGATGACATACATTGCATTGTCCTGAAGCTTCTGTCCATCTCCGTCACCCTGATCCTGGCTCATCTCATCGTCATCCTCGGTGTCCACCACGAAATCCGTCGCCTGGGCCGTGCATGTTCTCTGCATAAGCTCGATGTATTTGCCAAGCGGATGTCCCGATATATACACTCCGAGCACAGACTTCTCAAGCGCCAGCTTCTCCTGATCTGAATACTCCTCCACATCAGGGTAAGGCACGAGATTGCTCTGCACAAAATCGTCTCCCATCAGGTCAAACAGAGACATCTGCCCTGACTCCCTGCTCTTTCTCTCCCTTGCGGCTTCCTCCGCTATGGCCGGCAGAGCCATCATCATCTGCTTTCTGTTTGCTCCCATATCATCAAATGCACCGCTGAGTATCAGAGCCTCAACAGTTTTCTTATTTGTGTCCTTTGAAGGCATCCTTGTGAGGAAATCCCTGAGATCCTTAAACGGTCCATTCTTGGTTCTCTCCGCCTCTATCCTGTCGACAACAGCACCGCCGACACTCTTTATACCGGAGAGTCCGTATCTTATCTTGCCGTTGCTTATGGAGAACTTTGCCACTCCCTCATTTATATCCGGAGGGAGCACCTCAACTCCCATCTGCTTACACACACTTATATACTTTGCAACCTTGCCATTGTTGTCAATTACCGATGACATCAGCGCAGCCATGAACTCCACCGGATAGTAATACTTAAGGTACGCTGTCTGTGCCGCAAGTACCGCATATGCCACTGAGTGGGACTTGTTAAATGCGTACTCCGCGAACTTCATCATCTCGTCAAATATCTTATTTGCCACAGTCTCCGAGATTCCATTTGCCACGCATCCTGGAACATTGAGCTCCTTGTTGCCGTACACAAAGTTATGACGCTCCTTCTCCATCTCCTCAGGCTTCTTCTTCGCCATGGCTCGGCGCACAAGGTCACTTCTTCCCAGCGTATAGCCCGCCAGCTTCATAACGATCTGCATTACCTGCTCCTGGTAAATGATACATCCATAAGTCGGCTCAAGTATCTCCTCGAGCTCAGGAGTATCATAGTGAACCAGCTCACGGTTCTCCTTGCCCCTGATGTAGTCGTCTATGAACTGCATAGGACCCGGTCTGAACAGAGCAACACCGGCAATTACATCGTCCAGACTCTGTGGCTTCAGCTTCATCATGAAGTTTCTCATGCCCTCACTTTCGAGCTGGAACATACCCTCGGTCTTTCCCTGTCCCATGAGTCCAAGTATATTCGGATCATCGTAATCTATATTGTCTATGTCTATATCCTTGCCTGTTGTCTGCTTGACAAGCTTGACTGTATCCTGCACAACGGTCGCCGTTCGGAGTCCCAGGAAGTCCATCTTGAGCATTCCCAGATGCTCCACCGTGTTCTTCTCAAACTGGGTTACCACCGCGCCCTCGGCTCCAACTGACAAAGGCGCATACTCCTCTATCGCCTCACGGCCTATAACCACTCCCGCCGCATGCATTCCTGCATTTCTAGGGAGTCCCTCAAGCTTTCTGGCTATGTCCACAAGCTCCTTGATCTCGTCCGAGCCCTCGTACATATCCCTGAAATCCTTGCTCGTCTTGAGTGCTATATCTATGGTCATATCCTTCTCTGCAGGTATTGCCTTTGCAAGGGAATCACACACCGCATACGGGAGATCCATGGCTCTTCCAACGTCCCTTATGACGTTTCTTGCGCCCATGGTCTGATATGCTATTATCTGTGTCACGCACTCCTCGCCATATTTCCTTACGCAGTAGTCGATGACCTCCTGACGTCTGATATAGCAGAAATCTATATCAATATCCGGCATGGATACTCGCTCCGGGTTCAGGAATCTCTCAAAGAGAAGGTTGTACTGCAAAGGCTCAATGGTCGTGATGTCCAGACAGTAAGCAACCACACTTCCAACCGCCGAACCTCTTCCAGGTCCAACCGCAATTCCCTGCGATTTTGCAAAATGAATGAAATCCCACACTATCAGGAAATAATCCACAAATCCCATGCTCTTTATGACAGACAGCTCATAATCTATTCTCTGTCTGACCTCGTAGCCGTGGGTTCCCTCGGCCATCTTACCGGACTCCTCATATGTAAATCCGTACTTTTTCTCCATACCCTCATATACCAGATGATCCAGATATTCCTCCGCGGTATATCCCTCCGGCACATCGAATCTCGGAACCTTCTGCTCGCCAAATACGATATTCACATTACACCGCTCTGCGATCTTATGTGTATTCTCCAGAGCCTCCAGGGCGTATGGGAACAGCTCAGCCATCTCCTCCTTTGATTTGAGGTAGAACTGACCTCCCTCATAGCGCATTCTGTTCTCGTCCTGAACCTTGTGGTTAGTCTGTATACACAGGAGAACATCATGTGCCTCCCAGTCCTCGGCATAGATGTAGTGCGAATCATTTGTCACGACCATAGGGATACCCAGTTCCTTTGACAGACGCATGATCCCCGCATTCACAGTTGCCTGCTCAGGTATTCCGTGATCCTGCATCTCCAGAAAATAGTTTTCCTCGCCAAATATATTCCTGTATCTTATCGCAGTCTCCTTCGCACCGTCATAGTCGCCCTTTCTGAGCTTTGTCGCAACCTCACCGGCAAGACAGGCGCTGAGCGCTATAATTCCCTCATGGTACTTCTCCAGCACCTCCATATCGACCCTCGGCTTATAGTAAAAGCCCTCGGTAAATCCTCTGGTCACGATCTTGGACAGATTATGATATCCCAGATCATTCTCCGCCAGAAGGACGAGGTGATAATATCTGTCATCGCCCTTTCCAACTTCCCTGTCAAATCGTGATCCCGGACTGACATACACCTCACATCCGAGAATAGGTTTTATCCCCTCTCTGAGACAAGTCTCATAGAACTCTATAACACCGTACATGACGCCGTGATCCGTTATTGCGAGGGAATCATATCCCAGTTCCTTTGCCCTGCGCACAAGTCCGTCTATCTTCGCCGCACCGTCCAGCAGACTGTAGCCTGTATGCACATGCAGATGTGTAAACTCCATATGTCTCCTCCTTATTTGTTATGCAGTATCTCCCGCCTTATATAGTCAAATGTATAATCTTCGCCCTTCTCAGCCAGAGTCGTTAGCATGTCCTCCAGCAGATCCGCCGATTCAGGGTGCAGATGATGTCTGGATCTGCCCCTCAGATAATACTCAAGCGGAAATGAATCCGTATACTTATCACCATTATAATTCTTGCTGGCAGCCACCCTGTCGCAGAACATCTCCACAACGTACTTCTCCGGCATGCGCATTCCCACCAGCTCCACACAGTTCCTGTCAACACTGTAGTCTACCCAGTATTCCAGATGGTGCTTGTTTCTTCCCTTGTGGTGCAGCCATGCGCTTGAATACCCCTTGCTCTCGCGCTCCGCATCATTCGGGCTTCTTGTTCCCTGATAATACTTTGCCCCGACTGAGAACTCAGTCCACGAATACTTTGACAGATCGTGCACAAGCCCCTGCCAGTATAATCCGCACTTAAAGCAGTTATGCATGACCATTCTCTTATGTCTGTTTATGGTTTTCAAATGTCTGTACCATTTTGGAGCATCCATATCATCCCGTCCTTTCCCACTGAGTACAAAAGGCTGCCGCAAAAACTTTTGCAGGCAGCCTTCCTCAATATTGAAGCCGAAAAAGGGACTCGAACCCTCGACCCACGCATTACGAATGCGTTGCTCTACCAACTGAGCTATTTCGGCATCTATAAATTACTACCATACGCTATCGGTTAGAAACACCAGATACCATATAGCGGTATATTTACCAATCCTTTATCGACAAACATGTCATCTGTAGATATCCTCACTGAAGTCTGATTGTCATATCTCTGTTTGAATACTCTGGAGCTCTGGGCCTTGGTGTGCGGACTTGTCTGAACATCCACTGGAATGACCTCTCCATCGCCCTCATACACGAAATCAACCTTCGCTGTGGCCGATGAGATCCAGAAATACAGATCCCCGATACTCCTGTTCACATACAGCTCTGCAAGAGCGTACTGCTCTGCTATAACTCCATCCATCATATCAAGAACATTATCTGTGTCAATATCCTGAACCAGAATACCAGCCATGACCCTGAGCAGACCATGATCAAGATGATACAGCTCAAATGACTTGTCATCCTTCTGGTTTGCCAGAGGAAGCACTCCATTCCTGACTCTGTACACCTGACGCACAACGCCCATCCTGACGATCTGATCAACTGACGCCTCGTACTCCCTGGCACGGGCCTTCGGATCAACGTATCCATACATGAACTTCTTGTTCTCCTTGGTAAGCTGAACCGGAATACTGTTCCATATCGCCATGACCTTGGTAAGATATCTCTTCGGAGTGGAGTTTATCAGATATTCAGTAGTTCTGTCAAGTATAGACTTCAAAACCACATCAACTCTTCTGAGATCTCCTGTCTTATAATATTCATCCACCGCCTCCGGCATTCCTCCGGTCACGAAGAAAGTCTCAAGCATTGTCTGGACGCTGTCCCTGACCTCATCCGGCATCGGTGTGATCTTCTGGTTCTCTATAAATGCACAGAGCTTTCTGCCCTTTCCCGCTTTCAGGAATTCCTCAAAGTTCATAGGCATCATCTCATATACGCATATGTCATCCTGGCACTCTTCCTCTCCCGGGATTGGCCCACAGGATGTCGCAATGACACAGATCCTGCAGTCAGTATTGTATCTGCTATACTCAACAAGGTTGCCGAGCAGTCCCACACAGTTCTGCGCATTGTCAAATATAAGAAGCTTATCCTTGAAATCATACTTGTCAAGCGACGTTGTAAGCTTGGCATGAAGCTTCTCCGGCCTCCTCTCCTTTGCTGCATATGCGGCAAAGTCCGGATACTTGTCCATGTCTATTATTATATGATCCTCAAAAAATCCCATGGCAAAATCAGCCACAGCCCATGTCTTGCCAACAAACTTGCCACCACGGACAACTGCAATCTTATCCGCTCCGGTCTCATACCATGTTGCAAGGTCATTCATAACATTTCTAAACAAGCATCTCACCTCGATTCGACCACTTTTTCCAAATCTATTATAGGATACCACTAAAAATTTGCAATGTAAATAGTTAAACCCATATCATTGCACTCTCTGATTTTTTATCACTTTATACTATTCATATAGGAATTTTTCCCTGAAATACGTCTTAAGTGCTGGTTCATCGATATCCATATACTTCATCACAACCTCATACAGGAACTCCTTATAATATTCCCAGTCTTTTCCCGACATATCCAGCTCCTGTACATCCTCATAGAATATCTCTCCAAGCTTATTGCGAAGTCTTATAGTCGCTACATATAAGTTGATATTACCATTTGCATTCTCTGACTTCATCACATCCACCGTCATGTCTCCATACTTCAGATGGGTCTCTCCACGCATGATCCTTACTTCCTTCTCAATGCGCGAAAGGCATTTCTCCTCAACCATATCCCGCAGGAAATACCCACGATTTTCAAAGAGATATTTCTTTATGGACATGAGAATGATCTCATTCTGAGAATAACCGGTATAATCAGATAATCTCTCCAAATCCCTCGCCATTCTGGAATCCATTCTCAAAGGCTTGCTCGTGAGCTCTCTCTTGTTAAGTCCCGGCATAATATGCTCCCTTTCTCTATCCCTATGGGGTAAAAAACCCGGAGGAGATATGTCCTCCGGGATCATTCTGATCTAATTGATATCCTGTTGTATTACTCGCCCTTGCCGATCGACAGGAATCCACTCTCATTAGCCTTCAGCAGGAATGCAAGACCGATGTTCTTCTTGCCCTCCTCTGTCGCCTTGTAGATCTCACCTGTCTCAACAAGAGACTTGGCTATTGCAACTACGACATCCTTGAACTGCATCATCTGACGTCTGTCCTTAGAACTCAACTTAAATATGTACTGGTTCTTGGAGCTTATCAGAAGGATGCTGAATGTATGTACGTTATCCTTTGAAGCCCTTATTGCAGATCCGATCATTCTTGAGTTGGCAATGATGACATCCGCATTCTCATCAGGCAGATACTCTGAAACTATCAGCTTGTAGATCTTCAGGTAATCCTGCTCTGCCGTAGCATTGACAGGCATCTCGGCAACTGCAAACTCAACGACGGAATCAGCCATCTTGATAGTACCGCCATCATCATTGATGACTGCGTTACACTCCTTTGGAACACAGAGTCTGAAGAACTTGTTCTCCACAACTTTCTGTCCCTTGGCAGGTTCTCTGAGTATGAGATCTACATAGTTCATCTCCAGCTTGTTCATCGCAACTATCGCTGACTCATCGCCGGTCTCAGCAAGATCGATAAGAGCGTCGTACAGGCTCCATATCTGCTGAGTAGTTGTAGGAACGAGCTCCATGAGCTTCTCAATAGCAGGAACATATCCCATACTTGCATTCTCTATGTACAGCTTGACCGCCTCATCGCTGGCCAGGCCCTTCTCAACCTTGTAATTAATAACCTTAAATAAGTTCTCCTTATCCCAGTCATCGAAGTTCGCATTGAACGCCTTCTCGAAATACTTGATACTCTTGATCTCGCCCTTGTAGTTATCCTGCTTCTCCTGTACCTGATAGATTCTTCCGAGCTCATATCCGGCACGGGCGCTTCCAAGACCAAGTGCCTCAAGATAAGCCTTCTCAATCTCATATGGTGTTGCAATGTAGAAGATCTGTCTCTGCTTCATCATGGCTATCTTGATAGCCGCTGACTCGCTTCCGGCCTCCACTGCACGCTCCCACTTCTCAACAGCCGTCTGAAGGTCCTCTCCCTTGAGATCCTCAAGATCCTTGATATAGCCCTCAGCCTCCTGAATACCGTTCTCTCTGGCCTTCTTGAAGTAAGACAGTGCCTTGACTCCGTCTCTCTTCGTTCTGAGCAGACCGTAATAATATATTCTTCCAAGATAGAATGCAACTCTCTTGTGTCCAAGACGCTCTGCATTCTCATACCAGTTAACTGCCTTCACATAATCCTTGAGCTGCTGGTCATATACGATTCCAAGAAGGAATGCAAGCTCAGGATCCTTAGTTGCCTCAAACAACTGCTTTGCATAACTTATAGTCTTCTCAACATCCCTGTATGGGCTGTCCTCATCGTAGTACAGCTCTATCAGAAGGTAACTTGCCTTTATGCTTCCAAGCTTAAGAGCCTGCTTTGCGGCTCTCATGGCGCCCTCATAATCCTCAAGGTAGTAGCAGTATATAGCCTCGTTATAATACTGCATATCCTTTCTGTTGGCACTGTGGTCACTGGCCAGCGTAGGATCTACAAACGCAAATGAGTTGGCTGTCTCAAATATGATCTCCTCGTACTGCTCTATGATCTCCATTGTAGCACACACGAATCTCATACATGCCAGTCTACGTCCATGATAGAAGGCAAATGACACGATTCCCTTCTCCATGTCCTTGTGATAGTAAGTTGTACATATTCCATCTGCATACTCTGTGACATACGCCTTGAGCTGCAGCTCTTCGTCAAACGCATCGTTACAGTATCTCAGGTAATTCTCAAGAGTCATCTTGGAATCCTTTGGCACACTGTCATAATATACATACATTGCAAAATCCTTATATGTAAGACTTGGTGCGTAATACTCCTCACCTGTTGACTCGTTGATCGTCTTCACCCAGCCCTTTGGAAGCTTGTGGATGAATCCCTCAACCTGATCATGTACATATGTGTACTGATACTGAAGTCTTGAAGCCTCGATAACCTTGTAACGTGGCTCCTTTCCCTTTGCCTTTCTGGCCTCTGCTATATCCGTGTACAGCTTGTCCTTCTCCTCGAACTCAAGGCTGTCACCGTGGGTACTAATGTACTCAACTCTCTCGTATGAAGCCTTCGCCTTGGCATCGCCGGTATCAGCGAGCTTCTTGTACCACATCATGGCCTTGTCCAGATCGATAGGTACGACATAATCACTCTTGTTGCCATACTCATCCACTCTGTTAAGTCCGCTCTCATATATCGAACCAAGGCTCATATACGCTGCCTTTATACCGTAATCTGTGGCTGCAAGCTCATAATACTTGATGGCCTTTGAGAAGTTCTGGACTTCCAGAAGCATCTTGGCAAGCTTGAATATAACATCGCCGTCATGGTTCTGATTCACATACTTCTCGTAATACTTGGTAGCCTTGTTCAGATCCACATCCACAACTGCGTTGCGGTACTTTCCCTTCTCATAAAACTCTGCAAGTGCAAGAAGAGCATCATCCCCATATGACTTATACTGCGCATCCATTATTCCTATGTCTGCAACCTGTTCAAGTATGTTTACTGATTCCTCAGCATCTCCGTTGTCCATAAGGTTCATGGCTTTGTTGAACTGGAGCTCCACATTGTTGACCGGTTCCTTCTTTTTGGAAAATCTGGATACGAATGGTATCTTCTTTAATAATCCGTCAAAAAATCCCATATCCTGTTCCTCCGACAAATGTCCATTGATAAATTTATTTTACCACATACACATCCGAGGTGCAATAAATCATCCAAATTACTTATTGTTTTTTGTCAGATATTCTGAAAGTGCATTGACTGCTGCCTCTTCGTCGGCGCCGTCTGCAACTATAGTGAGCTCACTGCCATTCTCGAAGCTCATGCTCATCATACCCATAATGCTCTTAGCATTGATTCTCTTATCTCCGGTAACAAGGTGAACCTTGCTGTCATACTGACTTGCAACCTGTACAAGAACTGCAACAGGTCTTTCCTCTGCCTCTCCCATCATTGATACAACAACTGTCTTTTCGATCATTACATCCTCCTTGGGCTCATCAACAGCCCCGCATTTCTTCTGCGATCTCACTTATTTTTCTTAATCTATGATTAACCCCCGACTTACCGATCGGCGGCGTCATCATCTCACCAAGCTCCTTAAGGGAAGCATCCTCATTCTCCAGTCTGGCAAGCGCCAGCTCCTGAAGGTTATCGGGCAGATATCCTATGCCCTTTGTCTCTATTATGTAATTAATGTCATTCATCTGCTTTACGGCAGCGCTCACGGTCTTGTTGAGGTTTGCAGCCTCACAGTTGACCCTGCGGTTGATATTGTTACGGATATCCTTCCTGATCCTTATGTTCTCCATATTCATCAGGGATATGTGTGCGCCCATTATCCCAAGCATATCAACTATCATCTCCCCATCCTTCAGATAGACGACGTAGTATTTCTTCCGCTGTATTATGCGGGCTTCCACTCCAAATCCTTTTATTATCTCCTGTATGAACTGTGCCCTTCCCTCGTTCTCGCACACCACCTCCATGTGGTAGCCCTTGTTCGGATCACTGATCGATCCCGAGGTCATGAACACTCCTTTTATATATGCTCTCCTGCAGCAATCCTGCTGAACATCCATCCTGCTGACCTTCATGAGCTGACACTGTATCAGTCCCTCATATTCATGTTCGTTTTCTATCTTCAAGGTCATCAGTATCGTATTGACAATCTCTGGAGAATTGATCTCCATCCTGTATACTCTGCTGTCAGCTCCGGTCCTTCTTACACTTGAGTCCGGAATATATCTGAACAGCCTCTTTATCAGGGAAGCTATCTCCTTTGCGATAACACTTCTCTCTGTAACTATCACCAGCCCGGCCGGTCTGCCAGCCCAATATCTCACATATGCCACCATTGAAATCATCGCAGCCAGCTCAGCTATCTGACAATGCCTCGCTCCCGGAACATTCCCTGCCAGCTCCATCTTAACGTCTGAAGAAAATGACATATTCCACCTGCTATACTATCTGTTATTACATGCTACAACTTCTTGACTATTGAATCCTTCAAAATATCCCTGTGAACTATCCTCACTGTATACTTTGACTTCTGCAAACGGGCATAGACAGCATTGGCTATCGTGACGGATCTGTGTTTTCCGCCTGTGCAGCCGATGGAAATGACCAACTGATTTTTGCCTTCCTTGATATAATTCGGTATCAAAAATGTTATCAGATCTATAAACTTTTCCAGATACTCAGGACCCTCCTTGCAGTTCATAACATAGTCCTGTATCTCTTTGTCGTTTCCCGTTTTCTCCCTGAGTTCAAGGTCATAGTACGGATTGGGCAGAAATCTCACATCCTGAACTATATCAGAATCCCTCGGTATTCCATACTTAAAGCCAAATGACATGACCGTAATTATGAAATTCGAATACTCCTCATTCTGCACAAATATCTTGTCAAGCTCCGCCTTAAACTCTCTCACAAGGAGGTTGGTAGTATCGATTATATAATCAGCCTCCTCCTTGAGGAAGCCGATAAGCTCACGCTCCTTGTTTATTCCATCTATTATTCGCCCACCCTTGACCGAAAGAGGATGGTTTCTTCTAGTCTCTTTATAACGCTTTACCAGAGTTGCATTGGAACACTCAATGAACAGAATCTCATAATTCATGCCCTCTCTTCTGATATCCGCCAGGCACGAATTTAGCTGTGACAAAGCCCTTCCACTTCTGATATCAACACTGATAGCAACATCATCCACCTGGATCTGCTCATCATAAGCGATCTCGGCAAATCTTTTTATGAGCTGGATAGGCAGATTATCAACACAGAAAAATCCGGCATCCTCAAGCGTCTTAAGCGCCGTTGCCTTTCCTGCTCCACTCATTCCTGTCACAATAACAAATCTCATGCTCTGTTCTCCCTGTCTCACTGAATGCTAGAAATCGCCAAGCATCTTCACCTCGGGCTCCAGCATCACGCCAAACTGATCCATAACCTTCTTCTGTACATCACGGATCAGGCCTGTCACATCAGCAGCGGTTGCACCGCCCCTGTTCACAACAAATCCGCAGTGCTTCTCGGACACCTGTGCTCCTCCCACAGAATATCCCCTGAGTCCTGCATCCATTATAAGTTTACCCGCAAAATATCCCTCAGGTCTCTTGAATGTAGAGCCCGCCGACGGATACTCAAGCGGCTGCTTTGTTCTTCTGGAATCCGACAATTCCTTCATTCTGTCATCTATATCCTGCTGCACACCTGCTGCCAGCTTCATGGTAACCTCAAGAACTATGAGCCCCTCAGCCTCCACAGCACTGTGTCTGTACGAAAAATCCAGTTCATCCGACGACATATCATATATATGTCCATCGGAATCCATCACCTTGACACTGGTGACAACGTCCTTCATCTCACCGCCATAAGCTCCCGCATTCATATACACCGCACCGCCTATAGTACCGGGAATCCCGGAAGCAAACTCAAGACCGGTCAGCGAATTATCCCTTGCCAGTCTGCTGACTCTCACCAGCTTTGCCCCGGCCTGGGCTGTTATCACATCACCATCAACTGTTATCCCATTCATATTGTCCATTATATTGATTATCATGCCCCTGTAGCCAGCATCCGACACAAGCAGATTACTGCCATTACCAAGGACAAAATACGGTATCTCACATTTCCGACAAAGTTCTATAATCCCCGCAACCTGATCTGCATCAGAAGGACTCGCAAAATAGTCGGCAGGACCGCCCACCCTGAAGGTAGTGTGTGCGCTCATCACCTCATCTGCGCTTGCATTCTTCTCTCCGGTTATCTCTCGAATACTGTTCAATATATCTAAATCTGACATGTCAACCTCATACAATCTGTCTTCTATATTTTATTCACATGTGCATGTATTTTAAAACAAAAGTAAAAGCACCCCCTGTCACAGAAAACTGCTTTTTTCTTAACATACACAATAAAAGTCTTTAATATATTGGATTTTACGGCACTATTCATCACCATTAAATTCATCATACATTAAAGACTTTTATAATTCAATATTAAAATTTAATATAAATTTACCATCTTTCGCAAAACCTTTGGATATTTTCACAAATTCTACTGGTAAATTTTACCGAAATTACATTCAGGTCAATTACCTTCCAAGCATGCTGCATGCACTTCCATAAATACCTGCATCATTGCCAAGCTGTGCAAGTGCGAACTTTGTCTGTCTGCATGCATGGAATGCATAATGCTCGAAATACTTCTTTACTGAATCTGTAAGTATGGAGCCCGCCTTTGACACGCCTCCACCGATTACAAATATCTCAGGATCAACTACACATGCTATCTGTGCAAGAGCACGACCCAGGATACGTGCCTGTGTATCAACTATCTCAAGTGCAAGCTCGTCTCCTGCCTTTGCTGCGTCAAATACATCCTTTGCAGTAACAGCCTCGAGCTCACGGAGAGTTGACTTCTTATCTGAAGCTGCCATAGCTCTGCCCGCAAGTCTTACCACGCCTGTTGCAGATGTGTACTGCTCCAGACATCCCTTGTTTCCGCATCCACATGTCTCAGTCTCTGAATCGTCAACACATATATGTCCGATCTCACCGCCGGCACCATTCACGCCGAACAGCATCTTGCCGTTGAGTATGATTCCGCCGCCAACACCTGTTCCAAGTGTTACCATTACCAGATTACTGTGGCCCTTGCCACCGCCCTGCCACATCTCTCCGAGCGCAGCGACATTTGCGTCATTTCCAGCCTTTACGGGATATCCGACCAGCTTCTCCAGCTCGTCCTCAACATTCAGTATTCCCCATCCGAGGTTTACACACTTGAGAACCGTTCCATCCTCCTTGACAGGTCCCGGAACTCCGATTCCAACGCCCTCAACATCTTCCTTTGCAAGCTTCTTATTGTCTATAACTTCCTTTATAGAAGCAGCAATGTCCGGAAGAACATTCTTTCCACCGTCCTCTGTGCGGGTCTTGATCTCCCACTTGTCGAGCAGTTCGCCCTCAACGGTAAAAAGTCCCATCTTTACTGTAGTTCCTCCAACATCAACTCCAAATACATACTTAGCCATGTCTTTTCTCCTTCCACATCTCCGCTTTTATTGTAATATCACGGCCGGCAGTCATCTACTGCTTGTCTCCACCGCCGTTGCCCTTCATAATATTCTGTGTAACTCTGTTGTAAAGCTCCTGAGCTGCATTGTATCCCATCTTCTTCTGTCTGTGGTTTACAGCCGCCGACTCAACTATGATCGCGATATTTCTTCCCGGTCTGATTGGTATGTTGTGACTTACCACCTTATTTCCCAGGAACTCCATATAATTGTCCTCAAGTCCGAGTCTGTCGTATTCTGTATCTTTGCTCCACTCCTCCAGGTTGATGACAAGATCGATATTCTGATCTATCTTAACGCACTCAACACCAAACAGTGATTTCACATCTATTATTCCAATTCCTCTGAGCTCAATAAAATGCCTCGTTATGTCAGGAGCTCTTCCTACAAGAGTCGCATCGCTGACCTTCTTGATCTCAACCACATCGTCCGCAACAAGTCTGTGTCCTCTCTTCAGAAGCTCCAGCGCCGCCTCCGACTTACCGATTCCGCTCTCACCCATGATCAGTACGCCCTCGCCGTATACATCGACAAGAACCGCATGCACCGATATTCTTGGAGCCAGCTCCACATGCAGCCATCTGTCCACCTCATGTACAAATGCAGATGTGACCGCATCGGATGTGAGTACCGGAACCCCGTGCTTCTTCGCCATCTCTATGATAAATGGATATGGCTCAAGACCTCGGCAGAATATAAGGCATGGCGGCTTGTATGAGAAGAACTCATCCATAATGCGCTTGTTTTCCTCCTCAGTATGCATAGCTGCCACATAGGCATGCTCAACATTACCACAAATCTGTATTCTTCCTGCATCAAAGTGCTCGAAGAATCCACCAAACTGTACTGCCGGTCTGTTCATACCCGGATCCTGGATAAGTATCTTATCCGTATCAATCTCCGGAGTATGGTTCTTGAGATCCATCTTCTCTATAAGCTGTGTAACCGTAACACTGTAAACCATATAAACCCTCTGCAACACCGAAACCGATGTTTTTCCTTTCCTAATATAGTCAATATGACTTATTTTATCGCAATTAATTATACTTATGTACGCTCTCTGTTGTCAAGCAGACATGCACAATTACACAGCCAAATATGCAACTCATTTGCGGTCTATTTATTCAGGAATCTCTCCTCATCCTGAACCATGCTGACCTCACTTCCATCCCTCGCATCTATCAGTACAAGCTGTATCGGGTAAGTGTCGGAATGATCCGAATCCAACTGTGCAAATGAGTACACAGGTATAGCCTCATACTCGCCGTCCCCTGTCTTTATCCTGAAATATGTGAGTCTCACATCGTTGAACTCCACCGAATTATATCCGGTATAATCCGCAAAGTGGCTCTCCATGACTCCCTTGAGGCTTGTCACCGCAGAATCCCAGGTGATCAGTGTCCCTGCATCCTGAATATCCCCCGCGGACTTCATCGGCCAGGTGCATGTAAATCCCGTAAGTTTCTCTCCTGTAAATGCGATACTGTATGTGGACTGCTCCGTGTAGTAGTATTTCTCTGCAGAAAACGAACCACTGTCCTCCGCCTTCTTCTGGTTTGAGATGGTGTCTATGCCAAATGCATCCGGCTGATATAGCGGCTGTCCATTCACGGACGCCTGAAATGTCACAGAGTATCCATCCTTCTCATATCCTACAACCTCTCCATACTCATCACTATATTGACGGTAAAGCTCCGACTGCGATGTTGGAACCACATCCTTAAAGCCCCATTTGTCCATGTAGTCCAGTGCTTTTACCATTCCGGCATCCTCGTCCATGCCACTCATATTGGTTTCATCATTCTGAACATCCGACGGATTACCTTCATTTGCAGTTATTAAGTCTGCGGGATCCCATGAAGTATACTCTGTGAATGTCGCACCCTTGTCCGCCATATCTTCAGGGACAGGATCCGTCACCGCAAGCTGGATAGAAAATCCCTCATCTGATATCCACGACAGATCATAAAAATACAGTATGTATTCAACTCCATCTATCTTCCCAATAAAATAATCCTTGCTATAATCCACATCGGCACCCTTATGAGCGAACAGTTCATCTCTCTGCTCCTGTGTCACACTGTCCTTCATATCATATGGATACTCGAAAACTCCATCCTCCTCGTCAAATATGCTTTTGAGTATCGTCTCCCTGTCTTCAGCTCCTATGCTGCCCATGGTGAACTTCTTCGTATACATCTTATCGGCATCCGGAGTCTTGATCTCCGACGCTTTGATGCTTGCAGACTCCAAAGTTCCGCAATTTTCAACAGGAATATCAACATTTACACTGGTCGGAATGCTGAGTGTTCTGGCAAGTCCGCCCACACTGTCATCATAATCTGCATCCTTCTCGGTGTCCCCGGACGTGTCCGTTCCGCTGCTGTATTCCTTGATATCATCGCCCTCTATGACCGCCGTGTTTGCTTCCTTTTTCTTATCCGCGCAGCCACCGCACGCCATCGCAAGGCAAACCAAAGCTGCACATATCATCCATCTTCTCTTCCTCATATTTACTCTCCTTCACCAAGATATATTGTCATATACTCATAATAACCTGCCATTGAACTGCTCGGACTTACCTGCATGTAACAATCCTCAAGCTCACTCTCGTCAACAAGGAAATACACCGTCAGCAAATGTTCTTCGCCATCCCTCTTCAGGCAGCAGTAGCCATCCACGCTCTTTTCAGCAATCTCTGTGCCGTCATCTACTACATACGCAGGTACTCCATATGTCATCCGTCTTCCATAACTCGCACGAGGCTCACCATCTCCGCAATAATAATTCGTGTCAACCGGTGGCGCCAGCTTGTCCCCCGAGAGTTTTTCTCCCCTCTCAAGATCTATAACTATATCGTCATACGGATATGCTCTGTAGTCCGCTTTATATGTGATATCCACCGCAACCATCCGCAAGCTGCTGTTATTATAATCTCCCCAGCTTGTAAAGCTGTTATCTGTCGCTTCGTTCATCCTCCGACATCTGACATCCACAAAGTTTCCGTCCGTATCCACCAGACCTTTCTCCTCGAGATCTCCCACAACACAGAGCATATCCGCAGGATCTATTCCCTGGGTGTCATCGTATACGTTCACACTGTTTACCGTCATCTCTACGCCATCCACAACAAACAACTCGTCCAATCCTATAAATGTGTACTTGTCATCCACCTGGATCGTATCAACATTATCCGGATTGTCATCATAAAATGTTGAGTCAACTCCGACCCAATTAGATGGATCATCACCCTCAGCATCCTTGACATTTATTCCGGTCACGATCTTGTCCAGTTCCTCATCCGTTATATCGCAGCCGATATACACAGTCAGAATAACGGACTCTTCTTTTATCGGAACGTACAGCACTCTATCAAATCCCCAATCAACTCCTCCCCTCTCAAACATCAGGTACTCATAACTTCCCGCCTGTCTGACTGTGGCATCCTCGATGCTTCGGTTTATCACAGTATTCGACTGTCCATTCCACTGGGTTGCCGCTATGGATATTCCCATATATCCTTCCCTGTCCGGGCTGTCATACTTACATTCCTCGACCTGAACCACGCCTTCCGGCAGATAATCAAGAGTGATCTCCACGTATCTTTTGCCAGAATTTATCATGTATGAATTACCATCGCTTCCTTTCATTATGCTCTTTGTTCCATTTTCTTCCTCCTCCGCCATTCTCTTTTTCATCGCGTCCAGAGTCTCCGTGCTCTCGGTGTCATCTGCAGCTGTGGCAACACCATCGTCATTGAGCTCTATCGTTCCACTTGCATAACCACCATTCTTCTCGATCGTAAATCTATACACGCTGACCGCAGCATGGATCGATACCGGTATAAGGATCACACCACACAGCAGCAGTGCTGCAACCTTGATAAATCTCTCCATTCCTCCATGTCTTTTCCTGAGGCCTGTCGATCTGCCGGACTCCTCCATATCTCTCATTCCGGCGAGCAGACTTTCCTTTTTAGCTTTGTATTCTGCCGAAAATTCATGTTCAGACAGCTTGTCCATATTATCCGTATTGTCCGTGTTATCAACATTCTCCATATTCCTATTCTCCATCCAGCATCATCTCCTTCATCAGCAGTTTTCGCGCTCTCTTTACCGCCCGCTCATATTTCTTCCGGACCGCAGCCTCTGTCAGCCGCATCAGATCAGCCGTCTCTCTTACACTGAGCTGCCGCACTATCCTTAGCTGGAGCACCAGGGCATCATCATCAGATAATCTACCAAGTATGCCTGTTATCAACTGCCTGTTCTCCACCTCATCAGCCATATTGCTCTTCACCGATGGATCGGCATGACTCCACAGGATGTTGTCTGCAAGTTCCGCGGAATCGTCATCCCCCTGCAGACTGCACACAGCCTCTTTATCTCTTTTATTTTTCCTGTACATATCAACAGCGATATTTCTTGCAGTCTTGGTTATGTACGCCGACCTCTTCTCCTCCGGCATCCTTTTTATCATGTCCCTGTATCTTATGACTTTCAGAAATGTCTCCTGTACAGCCTCCTCCGCCTGCCATATATCTCCCAATACGGCATACGACAGCCTGTATAACTTCTGTTCGTACTTGTCATAATATTCTGCTATCAATTCGCTGTCTTTCTTATCATTATGCATAATTTCCCTATCCTTTTTCATGTGTTCCCCGCCATAAACACCCCTTGATATTCTGTCTTTTTTGAACGTTCACTATATATAACGATTACATTATCATAAATGTGACACTTTTTCATAAAAAAAGAGGTTAAAGATTTCTCTTTAACCTCTTTTATGGGAAATATCACTATCTTCATGCTTCATGCCTGTTCCGAATCCAAGTCTTCTTTATTCCCTGTATCCTCTTTATCCTTTTCTTCAGCTTCAGCCTCGGCTTCTAACAGTTTCGCAGCAGCTTCAGCCTCCTCCTTTGCCTTCTTTGCCTCTTCCTCGGCTTTTCGGGCGGTTTCCTCCAGTTTCTTCTCGTTGAGTCTGAATATCTTCCTCATCGTCGTACTGGTTCCGTATGCAATCGCACCAAATATGAATAAAACCCACAGGTACCATATATTCACAAATATAATAGGGTATCTCACGCATATAAATATAGGTGCAAACCATGCGATAAATACTTTTAACCATGATCCCTTATATGTGATAGCCAAAGCCAGTGAGTTTCTCACCGTGGTTCCCAGCTTATTGTTGTATCTGGCTATCAACGGGAACAAAAACGGAACAATAAGTCCCATAAATATAAGTTCTGTCACAAGAATTCCTGTGTAGAATGTAGATATGAATCCCGTCACTCTCTTGACAAGCAGGAATTCAAAATACATTACAAATATCGCAAGCAGAATAAAGAAATACGCTATGGTCGACTGTTTAAAGCTTCTCTTAAACTCATGGATAAATCCGGCGACAACCGTCTCTTCCTCATCCTCCTGCAGTCTTATACACATAGCATAAAGAGCTGACAGCGATGCCCCCACTGTAAATATAGGTATACAGCCAACTACAAAGCACACATTAAGTGCAAATATAGTTCCAAACGCATCCATTGCCCGTCTCAGAAGTGGTTCTTTCTCTTTTCCCCTGTCATTCTCTCTGCTCTCTTCCCTGTTGTTTGATATCTCGCTCATTCAAAATGTCCTCTTCGCTTATTGTCTCGTTAGAAAAAAAAATAATATAATGCGGGTATCGATCAACCCGAGAGTCATCGATACCTACATTATATTTAATTGATTACAATATATATTACTCCTTTACACCACCAAGTGCAACACCTGCAATAATATACTTAGAAAGGAAGAAGTACATTACGAGAATTGGAAGAACTGTTGTGAAAAGTCCACAATAGATCTGACCCCAATCTCTTGACTTATCATTTGCCTTTAACGCCTGAACGTACATTGGCATTGTCTGCTTCTTTCTCTCTGTAGCAAGTATGATAGAAGGTGTATACAGGTTATTCCATGATGCAACGAATCCGAAGATTGCCTGAGTTGCCATAGCCGGCTTCAGAAGAGGAAGTACGATCGTGTTGAACGTATGAATTTCTCCTGATCCATCAATTCTGGCAGCCTCTACGATCTCTGTCGAGAGACCTGTCTCCATGTACTGCTTCATAAAGTAAACAGTTGTTGGTGCTGCGATCGCTGGAATGATCATTGCAAGATATGAACCATAAATATGTGTGAGGTTACATACCTTGATAAAACCTACGATAGATACCTGCTGAGGAATCATCATGATAGCATATATGAAGCCCCATGCAAACTTCTTTGCCTTGAAATTGTAAACTGTAACTGCGTAAGCTGTCAGAGAACCGAAGTAGATCTGAAGAGCTGTTGCAGGTACTGTGATAATCAATGAATTGAGCATAGCCTGAAGTACGTTTACTCCACTCGTCTTAGCACTACCCTCTAAAAGTCCCTTGAAGTTAGTGATGAACTGTGATCCAGGAACAAGCTTTATTCCTGTAAGAATATCACTGGACTTAAGTGTTGAGTTTATTACCAAAATATAAAACGGTATGATTGACAGGAAACAAAGTATGATACAAATGACATATCTAAAAACTCTCGTTCCTGTTGCTTTTGATTCTGTCTGATCCAACTTTGTTCACCTACTTTCCTTGTTTTGCTGTTTTCTCTGATGTCAGCTTATAGAACAGTAAGCTTATTATCAATGTGAATGCGAAAAGCATTACTGAGTAAGCTGCAGCTTTACCATAATCCTGTGTAGGACCTGCACTTACATACTTCTTGATAAGCATAACTACTGTTGTTGTAGAATTGACATCTGATCCACCTACTCTTACAACTGGGTTACCTTCGTTGAACAGCTGTGGAATATCGTACATCTGCAGACCACCGATAGCTGATGTTACGAGTGTGTACTGTAAGATCGGCTTGAGCAGTGGAAGTGTTATTTTGAAGAACTGCTGCTTTGATGTAGCACCATCAACACTGGCTGCCTCGTAAAGTGATGGATTGATACCGAGAATACCTGCACAAAGGACAATCATTGTATTACCATACCACATCCAGAACTGGATGAAAGCAATGATTATAAGTGATGCCCAGCCGTGATTCAGGATACCACCATCATCACACCATCCCCAACTTCTGAACAGGCTCGTGATAGGTCCCTGAACCTCGAACATACTGTAGAAGAGAACGGCGATTGTAGCTGCTGTAATGATGTTAGGCATGTACATGATTACCTTGAATGCACCCTGACCCTTTAACTTAACCTTGATGTCTGTGAACCAGGCAGCAAGAACAAGTGCGAGAAGGATCTGAGGGATGAAGTTTACTATCCACAGAACAACTGTTATAGCAAGTGCCTGCCAGAACTCACTTCCGGTCTTTGCAAACACATAATTGGTAAAGTTACCGAGTCCTACGCTTGTTGTCACATATCTACCATTCTTAGCTGAGTAGACAAGTGAATTGTAGAACGTATAGATAAGTGGATACAGCTGAAAGATAAGGAAAACAAGGAAGAACGGAATGAGGAACATCAAACCATACTTGCCGTATTCAACTGTCTTGTTCTTTTTCATAGTGTGATACGCCCCCCTTAAAATATTGGTCTATAGTACACACGCACCAGCAACTTTCATTACTGATGCGTGCATTTTGTTACTTTATAGTTTTATCCTTTATTTTAGGGATAGATTACTTTGAGATACCAAGCTCTGAAGCACACTTGTCCTCGATGTACTTAACAGCATCATCAACTGATGTGTATGTACCTGAGTTGTAAGCTGTAGCTGCCTCATCGATGAATCCCTTGATTGAAGCGTCATTGTATGTTACGTTGCTGAGGTTGATTCCCTCTGCTGCTGCTGCCCATACCTCGATTGGGTTCTGTCCGCCAAGGAATTTCTGAGCTGCATTGTCGCTTGAAAGCTCACCATTGATAAGTCTCTCGTTAGCTGCCTTGTTGTTTACACAGTCACCTGTCTTGTTTGTGATCTCAACACCAACATCTGGATCACATGTTAACTCGTAAAGAAGGAATGCACAAAGCTCTGGGTTTGGTGTATCCTTACCAACCATTACGTATGTACCGCCCCAGTGGTATGATGTAGGGCCTGTAACAGCTCCCCAGTTACCATCTACAGCGCCGTTACCCTGCATTGAACCGATGAACCAAGGACATCCGAAGTAGCAGAATACCTTTGAATCATTTGTCATATCAGCAGCCCATGATGAATCCCAAAGGGCTGTGTTGTTTGAATATCCACCATCATAGATCTTCTTACCTGTCTCAAGGTACTCTGTAACTGCACCATCAAGTGTAAGCTTCTCTGATGAACCGTCATCTGTTACCCAAGGCTGTGACTGAGTATCCCAGATAGCGTACTTAACATCTGAAGGACCAGATACGATCTTGTATCCAGCATCCTTTAACTTGTCTGCTGTCTCGAAGAACTTGTCCCAATCAGCAAGAGCTGCCTGAACTGTCTCAGGATCATCTGATCCAAGAACTTCCTTAGCAATGTCTCTTCTGTAGAATACAGAACCTGCTGTAGCCTGCCATGTAACGCACTTAAGCTGTCCATCTTTTGTTCCATACTGCTTAGCGAAGTCGTATGAATTAGCCATAACATCATCTGTAAATCCAAGATCTGTAAGGTTTGCTGTTGCGTCTGTCTCTGACCAGTACTTAGCTACATCGTTATCAGCTGGGATAAGTGAAGGATACTTGTCTCCACTTTTAAGAGCTGTGTCGATAGCTGTCTTGTACTCATCTGATGTTCCACCAACACCAAGTGTTACGAACTCAACATAATCCTTGTACTCTGGGAACTTGTCAAGAACGACGTTCATCTTCTTTGAGAAATCCTCATCCCATGAGTAAGCGTAGATCTTCTTGCTGTCATCCCAGCCATCTGTGCTAGGTGCTGCAATTGCTCCTGTTGCTGAAGCGTCTGCCTCTGTTGCCTCTGTAGCATCATCTGATGCTGCGTCTGTTGCCTCTGTTGCCTCTGTCTTAGCCTCTGTCTTAGCCTCTGTTGTAGCATCATCATTTCCGCCACATGCAACGAGTGATAATCCCATTGCCATAGCTAATGAAAGTGCTAACGCCTTTTTGATTTTTCTCACAAAAAAACCCTCCTTTTAAATATGTGTGCTATTCCAATGTTATGCTCTAAAATCGCCTTATCGAGCATATCCGGAATGCCGTGTCATGCTTTTCCATGACCTCTGTTGTGATTTTATTGACAACGTCCTTGTCAACATAGGCTTATTATAGGGCATATTATCTAATTTGGCAACCCCTTTTTTGAGCTTTTTTATCTTTTTTGCACATTTGCCTTTTTTTAAGCTAAAAAAATAACTAATTAAACTTTATCTATAAGGCGTGTATTTTATCATTTTTGTCAAATAGTCTATTTTTCGTACATTCCATGCGCCTTTCCGGCTAATATGGCAACTGTACTTTATATATATAAAACAGCTTATTTACAGGGTTTTCTTTTAGTCATTATGTATAGTGCATGCAAAACCGGTCTGTTTTATTGTGCAATTTTAAATTTTAGACTTTTTTCACTATTGGAGGGGTTCTGTTCTCCTCTTCTATATGTTAGTATACTATTATTAAATATATTTGACGCGGAAGACCGGACGCCCTCCGGCTCTTTTCGTGCAGAGGAGTTTTGAATGAGCAAAAAAGATAATACACAGGAAGAGGTGCTGGAAAGCACACAGAAGGATGCCCCGGATGACATTTTGATCCAGCCAAGGGGTGTCAAGCGTGAGGTGGCCGACGGTTTCTCAGATCCTAGATCTGCAGCGCCCAAAGCGGACCTTGCGACCGAAAACAGTCTTGAACTTCACGCCATGACGAGATCAGAGCGCCGCAGATACAGACGGGCGCAAAAAAAGGCTGAGACAGCGGACATGACACGCTCACAGCGTTTTCATTATTTTATAGACTGCAACAAATGGAAGATCATAGGAATACTGATGATCGTAGTGTCACTGGCCTGGATCTCACTGGCGGTATATTCCAATACCCGGCCGACGGTATTTGCATATGCGGTGGTCAACAGTCCTGATCCATGGAGCGTGGACACATCCGTTATAGACGACTATAAGAGCTACTATAATTATAAAGACTCGGACAAGATTAAATATATGCAGAACCTGCATTACGATCCGACTACATTTGACGCTGACTACGATGCAAATGGAACGGAATACTCTTCCTTCCCGCTGCTGTGCGAGGACAATGTATATGATGTGCTGATATCCGACAAGGCCGGAGTTGAGTGCTGCAGTTGGATAAATCTGATACATCCGCTTGATACATATGATGGCACTCTCAAAACTCTCTTCGAGGGAGAGCTCAAGGATCGTGTAGTAACGGCGCAGGATTCCGCAAATCACACTTCCGCATACGCAATAAACATCAGCGGAACGGATTTTGCCAACCGCATGAACCTGGGATACAACGATGTGTATCTCTCATTCCCGGGCAACAGCGAGGAGAATGTTGACCACATTATCAAGCTGTTGAATTACATTTTTGATCTTGGTATAGAATAAGAAAAAATGGCTGTGACATATTGTTGTGTCACAGCCATTTTTTCTGTCATGATCTGTATTCAGGTGATCATATATCAATATATCAGTCCTCAGAATCCATATTCATAACCTGTCTCTTTCTTGCAAGCTCGTCATTAGCAAGATACTCATCGTATGTTGTCTGCTTGTCTATGAGACCTGTATTTGTAATCTCTATGATTCTGTTTGCAGTTGTCTGTACAAACTGGTGATCCTGTGAGGAGAACAGTACTACACCAGGGAACTTGATAAGTCCGTTATTGAGTGCCGTGATGGACTCCATATCGAGGTGGTTTGTAGGCTCATCGAGAATCAGGGTGTTTGAACCCATGATCATCAGCTTGGACAGAAGACATCTTACCTTCTCTCCTCCAGAGAGAACCTTGACCTTCTTAACTCCATCCTCACCTGCAAAGAGCATTCTTCCGAGGAAGCCTCTTACATATGTGGCATCCTTCTCGTCTGAATACTGTGTCAGCCAGTCAACTATCACGAGGTCGTTGTCGAACTCCTTGGTGTTGTCCTTAGGAAAATATCCCTGTGAGGTAGTAACTCCCCACTTATAGCTTCCCTCGTCCGGCTCTTCCTCGCCTGCAAGTATCTTGAAGAGCATGGTCGTTGACTTTGTATTTGGTCCAACAAATGCTATCTTGTCGTCATGACCAACTGTGAACGAGATATCATCCAGAAGCTTTTCTCCGTCAACCGTCTTGGAGATATGTGATACGGTAAGCACCTCGTTACCGATGTCTCTCTTTGGTCTGAAATCAATGTATGGATATTTTCTGCTTGATGGCTTGATGTCATCCAGCTCGATCTTCTCAAGGGCACGCTTACGGGATGTAGCCTGCTTGGACTTGGAAGCATTTGCCGAGAATCTCTGAATGAACTCCTGGAGCTCTTTGATCTTCTCTTCCTTCTTCTTGTTGGCTTCCTTCATCTGCTTGATCATCAGCTGGCTCGACTCATACCAGAAATCATAGTTTCCTGCGTAGAGCTGGATCTTGCTGTAATCTATATCTGCTATATGTGTACATACCTTGTTAAGAAAATATCTGTCATGTGATACAACGATGACTGTGTTCTCAAAGTTGATGAGGAACTCCTCAAGCCATGCAATAGCATCCATATCAAGGTGGTTAGTAGGCTCATCTAGAAGAAGCACATCTGGATTGCCGAAAAGAGCCTGTGCAAGAAGTACCTTGACCTTGAGTCCACCATCCAGATCCTTCATCAGGCTGTAGTGATACTCTGTGCCTACTCCAAGTCCGTTCAGGAGTGTGGAAGCATCTGACTCTGCCTCCCAGCCGTTCATCTCAGCAAATTCAGCCTCAAGCTCTGCAGCCTTGACTCCATCCTCGTCTGAGAAGTCCTCCTTCATATATATAGCATCTTTTTCCTTCATTATCTCATACAGACGCTTGTTACCCATGATTACTGTGTCAAGCACTTGGTACTCATCGTATTTGTAGTGATCCTGCTGGAGAACTGAAAGTCTCTCTCCATCATTCATGGTCACATCACCCTTTGACGGCTCTATCTCTCCTGACAGGATCTTCAGGAAAGTTGACTTGCCGGCACCATTTGCACCGATCAGTCCATAACAGTTACCCTCTGTAAATTTGATATTTACATCCTCAAATAAAGCCTTCTTACCAAATCTCAATGTTACGTTATTCGCACTAATCATCGACGTATATACCTTTCACTATTTACTCTGTCTGCACACGCAAACGCCTCCATTTTCAGTGATTAAGTATATCAATACATGTCAGATGTGTCAACTTTACTTTATGTACAGAGCGGCGCTTTTCCTGCCCCGCTCCACTCTTCCATTCTGATATCCTTTACCAGAATTTTCTGGCTGCCAGCTAGAGATTCTTGACTATAGGATCATACAGATCAAGCTCACAGTACTCTGTGTCTGTAAAATGATCGCAGTTAAGACAACTCTTACCCGTCACATCGTTTGAAAGGCCCTTACAAGAACACTTCTTCTCATACGCACTGCATCTCTCTGCAACTTCTTTGTAGGTTTCTGTTGAACTTCTCATGATGTTCTCTCCTTTTTGCTATGCATTTTTCTGCTGCCTTATTATTGTGTGTCTTTTTCTGCTTTTTATTCCACATTTCATTCTTCGCTGATTCTTTGCCACATCAAGGTACGGATTCTTGACAATATGCTATATATTAAGTACAATCAGAATTAAAAATTTTTTAAATGATTGGAGATGAAATCTTGGACGCAGGTTCCATAATAAACATTATCATTCTGGTGGTGCTGATCGCACTGTCCGCATTCTTTTCTTCAGCTGAAACAGCACTCACAACGGTGAGTAAATTCTCGCTCAGGTCTCTTGCAGACAACGGCAACAAGCGGGCCTCACGGGTTCTCAAGGTCACAGAGAATTCAAGCAAGCTGATAAGCACTATTCTTATAGGAAATAACATTGTCAACATATCAGCATCTTCTCTCACGACCACATTCGTAACAAAGGCATTTGGAAGCTCTGCTGTCGGTATTGCAACCGGAGCCCTGACACTGATCGTTCTCCTCTTCGGAGAAATCACACCAAAGACCCTGGCTCAGCGTTATAACCTGAAGATATCGCTGTTATACATTGACATAATCCAGTTCCTTATGATAGTGCTCACACCTGTGATATTCATAGTGAATAAGATCGCTGATTTTATATTCTGGATCATAAGGCTCGACAAGGACGGCGGGAACCAGAAGATGACCGAGGATGAACTCATAAGCATGGTGAACGTCAGTGAGGAGGAAGGCGTCATCGAGGACAAAGAGAAGGAAATGATAACCAATGTGGTGGACTTCGGAGATTCCATTGCAAGAGATGTCATGATCCCAAGAGCAGATATGACCATCGCCTCTGTTGATATGGCTTATGATGATCTGCTGAAGCTCTACATGGAAGTACCGTATACGAGAATTCCTGTATATGAGGACTCCAGAGATAACGTGATCGGTATCCTTCATGTTAAGGATCTCTTCTTCTACAAGGCAACCCATGATATCAATAATTTCAGCGTTCGTAACATCATGAGAAAGCCACTGTATGTATATGAATATCAGAAGACCAATGATCTTCTGCACTCCATGAAGTCGGATTCCAATACCATGGCCATCGTGCTCGATGAGTACGGAATCTGCATAGGACTTATTACCATTGAGGATCTCATTGAGGAAATCATCGGAGACATCAAGGATGAGTACGACACGGAGGAACACAACAACATCATCAAGGTTGACGACACCCACTACAACGTCGATGGCTCCATCAAGCTGGATGATCTGAATGATGCACTGAATCTAAAGATAGAATCAGAGGACTACGACTCCCTCGGCGGTTACATAACCGAGCTGCTGGATCACATTCCAGCCAAGGGCGAGTCCGTCACCGACATCTCATGCATCTACAAGGTACTTGAGATGGACAAAAAGCGAGTCGCCAGAGTGCTTATCACGCTGGCTCCGCAGGAGCCAGGCGACGCCGATGGCGAGTAAGCCAGCGCCGGGTGGCGGGGTTATGCGCAAACAGACATTTTCGTTGAAAAAGATACAATTTTGTGATATTTGTCGAAGGAATTTACGAAAAGCACACAGGCTTGCGAAAGCTTGTGTGCTTTTCTCTTTTTTCGGCTCAAAAAGATACAATCGTCAAGCTTGCAGCCAGCTAGCGTCCTGAGCATTCTCTTTCCTCTTGATTTTTTAACAAATTAATACGTTTTATAGTAAAACAACCTTGTAATGTAGTTTTGAATACTATATAATATGTCGTGTTGATTCAAAATCAACTGTTTATATGCGGTATTACACACTGCATAAACAACACATACTGCACAAAACAGCACATGCTGCGTAAACAATGCATACTGCATACACAGCACGTACAACTGTTGAAATATGTCAATTTGTGAACGGTATTTATGAACAGCATTTTCGCACAGCAGTTCCTGTGTGTGCTCCAATTAATATAAGAGGTGTCTATATGGATAAAAAGACAAATATTAAAGACATAATATCAATGGCCGGCGGCCTTGATTATATAAACCCTAAGGATATTCCTTCCATTGACCTGTACATGGATCAGTTGACCACCTTCATGGAGGATCAGCTTGGAAAGAACAGGCGCAATGACGAGGACAAGGTGATGACCAAGACCATGATCAACAACTACACGAAGAACAATCTTCTGCCATCGCCTAACAAGAAGAGATATTCTAAGCAGCACCTTATACTGCTCATTTATATATACTACCTGAAGAACATGCTCAGCATCAACGATATACAGACTCTGCTTGAGCCTCTTATAGATGGTTATTTTGATTCCAACAAGGACGGAAAGGATATTTCTGATATATACGCCCACTTGTATGAGCATCTATCCCAGCATTACGGTGACATCATCAAGGATATCGTGAGAACAGCCAACAAGGCTGATGCCATGTACGATCCTGAGAAGGACTCCTATCTCCACGATCTCAGCATGATCTCACTTCTCTCAGTTGATATATATGCCAAGAAGAAATATGTGGAGCATCTGGTAGACAAGCTCAGACAGGAATCTGAGGAAGATGCCAAGGCGAAGGCTAAAGCCCAGGCACAGAAAGCCAGAGAGCAGGCAGCAGCCAAAGCCGCAAAGGCTAAGCAGCCACAGGCAAACGCCGCAGCCGAGGGCAAGAAAAAATAGTCAGCTTACGCACAAGCAACAAGTATTGCGACCAGATTTCACAGGACTCCAGCCTGTAACACAAATAAAACCCCTGAACGATAAAATGTAATCGTTCAGGGGTTTTGTCTGACTACTTGTCGGTTTTCTCGTTGCTCTGCTTGTCATTCTGCTGGAAGCTCTTCATTCTTGAAAATACAAGCTCATATCCGTCCTTGCCATAATTCAGGGATCTGTTGACCCTGCTTATCGTGGCTGTGGATGCTCCGGTCTTCTCCGCAACCTCCAGATATGTGTTGTCTTCCTTCAGCATCTTGGCCACTGCAAAACGCTGTGCTATAGATAACAGTTCATTCACCGTGCATACATCCTCAAAGAAATTAAAGCACTCCTCTTCTGTCTCCAATGTAAGTATTGCCTCAAACAGATCCTGTACTGCCTCTGTATGTACTGTTTTTCCCATGTCTAAGCTCCTTTTTGACTTTCACGACTTTAGCGTGATAAAGTAATATATACTATATACCACTTTCTTATAATTTGCAATCTTTTTTGATCCAGACTGAAAGGCCTCTTCTGTTGACATAGAACTCGCCACAGCCCTCGTCATCTATCTTGATGTCATACTTGGCATTACCCATGACATCTGCAAAATGTGCTCCCGCAAACTGTCTGCCCACATACATTCTCTTGGTGCCGCCCATTCCATCAGACATGACAACCGCAAGTCCTGAATCCTTGTGCTCCTCGTCGCCCTCTCTGGTCCATCCAACAACCTCGCTGTGATCAAAGTAGTCGTGCTGAGTTCCGTATGCATATTTCTTTCTGAGCTTGAGCAGCTTATTCAGTATCGTCTTCTTCGACTTTACCTTAACCTGTGGTATTCCCGCATAGTCGCCGATATACAGGCACGGATAGCCCTGCTCTCTGAGCAGTATGACCGCATACGCCAGAGGCTTGAACCAATCCTCAACGTACGATTCCAGAACTCCTCCGACCTGGGATTCGTGGTTATCTACAAATGTAACAGCCTTCTCCGGATTGCTCATCATAAGTGAACCCTTAAGCAGATCTGCCATGTTATACTCTCCATCTGCCACAGATGCATCGTGGAAATTGAAGTGCAATGGCACATCGAACATGGATGCCTCATTGTCTGTGGCCTTGATATAGCCATTCAGATATTCTGTATTCCAGTGCCAGAAATCACCGACAGCAAATATGTCCTTATGTACATATTCCGGAGCCTCATCTGTGCCCTTCTTCTTAGCGGCTACAGGGACATCAGATGTCGCTTCAATAAAATCCTTCACAAACCATGCAGGGATAGCCTCCGCCTCCTGGAATCTGAATCCGTCCACATCAGTGGTCTTCTCGTACCACTGAGCCCACGCCATGAGCTCGTCATACACTTCCTGATTGTAGAAATCAATCTCGCTTCCAATTATATAGTCATACTTGGAATATTCCTTGTCCGCCTCGTCATAATCCTTGCCCTCAAGAGCGCACACACGCTTCTTGAATTCTTCCTGCTTCCAGTCTATTCCCGCAAAATGCTTCCAGTTCCACTTGAACTTGGAATACTTTGACTTTCTTCCAGGGAATGTAAACTTTGAAAGTGCTCCCACAGTCTTCTTATTGCCGATCATCTGTGGAATATCTTTGGTGTTGAAGTCGGCTGCTGTAACCTTCTCTATCCTGTCAGCGCCGAGCTTCTGTCTGACCGCAATGTCCGCATAGACATTTATCCCCTGATCCTTCATAGCCTTTATAGCAGCTATATACTCATCCTTAGTTCCATATCTGGTTCCAACTGAACCCTTCTGGTCAAACTCTCCCAGATCATACAGATCGTACGGAGCATACCCCATATCTTCTTTGCCCTGTGCTCCCTTTGTAGCAGGCGGAAACCATACAGCCGTAGCCCCCATCTTCTTCAGAACCGCAGCGTCCTCTGCTGCCTTTTTCCACAAATCCTGGCTGTCGGTCGTATTCGCTGTAAAATACTGTACCAAAAGTCCGTTATCCTTCATCTCAATACCTCCGTTATTGGCTTTTAATCACCCTTATAAGTCATTATATCAAATCTGAATATATGAGTAAAGACCGACAAATAACAAAAAACATGCCCGCAGACTCCCCTTACCGGAGTGCCTGCAGGCATACCAAAGACACTATGTACTGTAACGTATATATCTCGGATCACACACTCTGATCCATGCATGTATACACCACAGCTTATAGCTGTATTACATATTCTTGATTCTCTCTATAGCCTCAACTGTATTCTCATAAGTTCCGAATGCAGTAAGTCTGAAATATCCCTCACCGCTTGGTCCGAAGCCTGAGCCTGGTGTTCCGACTACATTTGCATTCTCAAGCAGATAATCGAAGAAATCCCATGATGACATGTTGTTCGGTGTCTTAAGCCAGATGTATGGCGCATTTACACCGCCTGATACAGTGTAACCCGCATCCTTGAGTCCCTGTGAGATAACCTTTGCGTTGTTCATGTAGTATGCGATCTGAGCCTTTGTCTGAGCCTTGCCCTCGTCTGAGTACACTGCGTCTCCTGCTGCCTGAACAATGTATGGAGCGCCATTGAACTTTGTTCCATGTCTTCTTGCCCACAGGCTGTGCATTGACACGCCATCTGCGTCCTTCAGATCCTTTGGAACTACAGCATAGCCAAGACGTGTTCCTGTGAATCCTGCGTTCTTAGAAAAGCTCTTGAGCTCGATAGCACATGTCTTTGCGCCCTCGCACTCATATATTGTATGAGGAACATCCTCCTCGCTGATATATGCCTCGTATGCAGCATCGTAGATGATGACTGCTCCGACCTTATTTGCGTAATCTACCCACTCCTGAAGCTGATCCTTCTTGATCGTTGCTCCTGTAGGGTTGTTTGGGAAACACAGATATATGATGTCAGGTGTCTCCTTTGGAAGCTCTGGCGCAAAGTTATTGTCCGCAAGACATGGCATGTAAATTACATCGCTCCACAACTCTGTGTTCTTGTCGTATGTTCCTGTTCTTCCTGCCATTACATTTGAATCAACATATACAGGGTATACAGGATCACATACTGCGATCTTGCTGTCTGCTGTAAATATCTCCTGGATATTTGCTGAGTCACTCTTTGCCCCGTCGCTGACAAATATCTCATCAGCAGATATGTCCACGCCTCTGTCAGCATAGTCGTTCTTTGCTATGGTGTTTCTGAGGAACTCATAGCCGAGATCAGGAGCATATCCCTTGAATGTCTCCGCAACTGCCATCTCGTCTACAGCCTTGTGAAGGCGCTCTATGATAGCCGGTGCAAGTGGCTGAGTCACATCACCGATACTGAGTCTTATAACCTTCTTGTCCGGGTGTGCTGCGCTGTACTCTCTCTGCTTTCTTCCAACTGTTGAGAAGAGATAACTTCCCGGAAGCTTTAAATAATTTTCATTTGCCTTAAACATATCTTTCCTCCTAATATATATCAGTCCAGCCTTCAAATACTTCCCTTGCCGGTCCTGTCATGTACATAGTTTCATTCTGCCTGTCGTAATCAATATCCAAAGTTCCTCCAAGCAATGAGACCTTTACCGAATCTCTCGTCCTGCCGGCAGCTATCCCCGCCGCCACAGCCGCACACGCGCCTGTACCGCACGCAAATGTCTCGCCGGATCCGCGTTCCCACACGCGCATCCGCATATGATCTTCGTCAACGATCTGGACAAATTCTACATTTGTCCTGTTCGGGAACATGGGATGCGCCTCCATCTCAGGCCCCAAAGTCTCCATCTGACAGACATATATATCATCCACCCACACAACCGCATGGGGATTGCCCATGGATACCCGGACAAAATCCACAGTTTCATCAGGCAGAACAGCCGTCTCGACAGCCGCACCTATATCAGGTCTGCCCATATCCACACACACCGCAGCCACTCTTCCATCCTGCAGAATGCATCTGAGCCGTTTTATACCCGCCTGTGTCTCCACAGTAAATTCCGTCTTCTCCGTCATTCCATGGTCGTATACATACTTGCCAAGGCATCTTATGCCATTCCCACACATCTCTGCCCTGCTGCCGTCCGCATTGTATATATCCATATTAAAATCAGCCCTGGCCGAAGATCCTATAAGTATCAGTCCGTCGCCCCCAATGCCCCTGTGCCTGTCACTGACAAGCCTGGCAAGGATCTCCGGATCATACACCTTTTCTCTGAAGCAGTTCACGTACACGTAGTCATTTCCAAGTCCTTCCATCTTCGTGAATCGCAATAGAAAGCCTCCCTCTTGATCTGTTTTAGAAACAATCTGAATTATCCAGTATCATATATGCCATCTCGACTATATTTATACCGTTATCCATGCTCTTCTTTTGCAGATATCTGTGAGCGCCCTGTTCATCATACTCAAAGTCATGCATAAGCTTGAGTTTTGCCGCCTTGATGACCTTCTTCTCTTCCTCGGTTCTCTCCTTTGGCCTGGACTTTCTCTTTTTTCTCTCCCACAGAAGATTCTCTATTGTGAGACTTACGGTATTCACAAAGTCCATAGACTTTATCGGCATAGACAGACATACCACGCCGCTATCCCGGACTTCCTCATAATTCTTCTTGCTGCTGAGCACGATCATGTCAAAATATTTCGGAATATAATTCTCAAGATCTGAATACATCATATCCAGGAATTTATATCCACATATTATGACTCCATCGTCACACGCATCCGCAGCCTGCGCCGCCTGGGCTCCGGTTGTACACACCTTTGTAACACTTATACCATTGCGAATGAGCAGGTTCTTTATACTCTTTGCTTCCTCTATTTTCGGAAAAACTATTATAACATTTACCAAATCAAAGCCCTCTCAATCGTGTACGTATAGCTATTATCAAATATATAGGTAAGCAGACCTTTCGCTCCGCTTACCTATACTACTCATCATTTTATATTGTTCGTGTATAAGATCAGACTTTGTACAGATAGTTTGAGATCTCCCAGTCTGTAACCTGTCTTGTGTACTCATTCCACTCATCCATCTTGGCACTTGTATATCTCTCGAAGATGTGTGAACCAACTGCCTCCTTCATGAAGTCGCTCTCGCTCATGGCAAGAGTTGCCTCTCTGAGGTTTGCAGGAAGGCTGTGGATATGACGTGCCTTCTTCTCCTCTGCAGTGAGGTTGAATATATTTGTATCTACACTTGGCGGAACTGGAAGCTGACGCTTGATTCCGTCAAGTCCTGCTCTAAGGCATACTGCCATGGCAAGGTATGGGTTAGCTGTTGGATCCGGACATCTGAGCTCAACTCTTGTTCCTGCACCACGTGCACTTGGAATTCTGATAAGTGGACTTCTGTTCTTTGCTGACCATGCGATGTAAATAGGAGCCTCATAGCCTGGAACAAGTCTCTTGTATGAATTTACAAGTGGGTTGGTGATGGCTGTCATCTCCTTCATATGCTCCATGATTCCGGCGATGAACCAGTAAGCCTCCTGGCTAAGTCCGAGCTTATCGTTCCCATCTGCAAATATGTTCTTGCCATCCTTCTGGAGCGACATGTTCATATGCATACCTGAACCGCATACGCCATACTTTGGCTTTGGCATGAATGTTGCGCAGAGACCATGTCTCTTGGCAATAGTCTTTACAACCAGTTTGAATGTCTCGATGTTGTCGGCGGTTCTCAAAGCCTCACCGTACTTGAAATCTATCTCATGCTGTGCAGGAGCTACCTCATGGTGTGATGCCTCGATCTCAAATCCCATCTGCTCAAGAGTAAGAACCATATCTCTTCTCGCATTCTCACCGAAATCCAGTGGTCCGAGATCAAAATAGCTTGCTCTCTCGTATGTGTTAGTTGTAGGCATTCCGTTCTCATCTGTCTGGAAGAGGAAGAACTCACACTCAGGACCTACATTCATAGTGTAACCCATCTCTTTTGCCTCAGCCAGAGCTCTCTTAAGTACATATCTTGGATCGCCCTCAAATGGTGTTCCATCAGGCTTATATACATCACATATAAGTCTTGCAACCTTTCCCTGCTGTGGTCTCCAAGGGAATGTCTCATATGTATCATAATCAGGATACAGATACATATCTGACTCCTCAATTCTTGCAAAGCCCTCTATAGAAGAACCGTCGAACATGATCTTGTTGTCAAGTGCCTTCTCTATCTGGCTTGAGGTTATCGCTACGTTCTTAAGGTCACCAAAAATATCTGTGAACTGAAGTCTTATAAACTCAACATCATCTTCTTTGACCTTTTTCAGTATGTCTTCCTTTGTGTATTTTCCCATCGTTATACTCCTTTTCTACACATTGTTTGATCCTCTGCATGTAAATCTCTATGAGATTTTCTCATAGCTAGAGTTATAATAAACTTTGACAGAACTTTTGTCAACACAGATGAACGGTTGAGCAAATGTATATTCTGTCATAATTCTCTATCGAAGATCTCTCTTTCTGAATGTCAGCCATGTTGCCACGATCATCACCGTGCCGTATGCAGCAGCCACCGCCAGCGATATTCCAGCATGGCTCCAGTCTATATCGACCTGACTCATCTCCCTCACAGAACTGAACGGCATATAGCCCAGTATTTTCTCCAGAACATCCGACTGGAACAGCACAGGCATGATCTGCACGCCGAGATCCACAAGGAAAAACAGCAGCAGATTCACTGATACTGACGCAGCCTTGGACGTCAGTGCAAACGCAAGGAACACGCATGTCATATATAACATCGTAAGCACAAATCCCTCACACGCCACCGATCTCAGCATATATCCCGCCACATCCATGGTAAATTCCTTTCCAAAGCCTCCACAAATGCATCCTCCTACGGTATACACAAGTATATCTTCAAGAGAAAGTATCCAGATCGCCACTATATATACTATGATCTTCGCAAACATTATATGTGCTCTGCTGTGTCCCTGGGCTATCGCACACTGGATATCCCTGGACTTGTAATCGCTGGTGATGAGCGACGCCGCAATAAATCCAAACAGCATGCCCGACACCGAGCTTCCGGAAAACGAGCCCAGCAGATACTGAAACTGAAAATCTCCCGTGAGTTCTATTCCGAGAATATCTCCAACCAATCCCACCGAGATCAGATATATTATATCCTGGACAAAGAAAACTATCAGGCACACCCTGAAGCCCAGGCTCTTATACAGCTTATAAAATTCAGCCGGCAACAGTTCACGCATAATGAGCACCCCCTATCCTGTGAATAAAGTAGTTCTCAAGGCTCTCCTCCTCGAGATGGTACTCACTGACAAACACCCTCTCATTGTAGAGAACCCATGCCAGCTCGTCTGAGTTTACCGGCTGGTCCACGATTATCTCATCACCATTCACATACACATTCACTATATTGTATCTCATAGCAAGAATATCAAGCACCTTCTTCACATCATTGGTGCGCAGTCTCAGTCTTCTGTGACACTTCGCATCAAGCTGCGCTGCGGAGAGGCAGTCTATGATCTGTCCTCTGTCTATCATTATGTAGTCCGTTGCCAGCTCGTGAAGCTCTGTGAGTATATGGCTTGATATAAGTATCGTCACGCCAAACCTCTGATTTATCTGCTTGAGAAGATTTCTTATCTCAACTATTCCAACCGGATCAAGCCCGTTTATAGGCTCATCCAGGAGCAGAAGATCCGGACCTGACAGCATGGCACAGCCAATTGCCAGTCTCTGCTTCATTCCCATCGAATAGTTTCTGAATTTCTTCTTACCAACACCCTGCAGTCCAACGTTTGCTATGGTCTGGTCGATGAGCTTGTCGTTCTTTATCCCCCTCAGCTTCATATTAAGCTTTATATTGTCTCCAGCATTATAATTGTCGTGCAGTCCGGCATGTTCACACACCGTTCCTATCCTCTTTCTGGCATTCACCAGCCCCTTACTGTCACTGGCGCCAAATAACTCTATCTCTCCCTCGTCAGGAAACAACAGACCATTGATATGATTGATCATGGTCGTCTTTCCTGCCCCGTTCTGTCCTATAAAGCCATATATCTTTCCCCTTTCAAGAGATATATTGACATTGGACAAAACAGTATTCTTTCCAAATGTCTTCGTGAGTCCGCTTACTCTCACAACATTCTCTGCCATTTATTCCCCACCTTTCTGTCCTCATAAAATACGCCTACAGGAAATAATATTCTATGAATTTACACAAAAACCCGTCATCCAGCACATAGCTGAATAACGGGTCCTTTATATACTTATCAATGATAAGAATTAATCCTGAACGTATGGTAATATTGCGATCTGTCTAGCTCTCTTAACAGCAATTGTGATTGCTCTCTGATGCTTAGCACATGTTCCTGTGATTCTTCTTGGAAGGATCTTACCTCTCTCTGAGATATACTTTCTGAGTGCGTTTGAATCCTTGTAATCGATCACAGCCTCTTTATTAGCACAATACTCGCAGACTTTCTTTCTTCTACGGATATTTCTTCTCTTCATTGGAGCGTCAGCTCTATCAGTCTTATTGTAAGCCATTGTATTTACCTCCTATTTTACTTGAATGGTAAATCGTCCTCAATACCTTCCGGTATACTCATGAAGCCCTCAGCTCCTGCATTGCCAGGTGCCGGTCTTCCTGCTGGCTGATATCCACCGCCTGATGCCTGTCCGCTTGCAGCCTTGCTCTCAGCAAACTCCTGCTCCTCAACAACAACATCAGTTGTGTACACCTTGTTACCATCCTTATTCGTATAGCTTCCAGTCTGGATTCTACCTGTTATAGCAATCTTCGTTCCCTGCTTCAGGTACTTCTCTGCAAACTCAGCGCTCCTGCCAAATGCAACGCAGCCGATGAAGTCTGCACTCTGGTCGCCATTTCTATTGAATCTTCTGTCTACAGCCAATGTGTATCTTGCAATAGCCATCTGGCCATCACCTGTGTTTGACTGTGAATATCTAACTTCCGGGTCTCTTGTGAGACGACCCATCAATATTACCTTGTTCATTATAGAATACCTCCTATTACTCGGCGTCTAATCTAACGCAAAGATATCTAAGAACTGATTCCATAATACGAATGTTAGCCTCAAGCTGAGCTGGAACTCCAGCCTCTGCATCAAACTGAATGAAGTAGTAGTATGCTTCGCCCATCTTCTGAATCTCGTAAGCAAGCTTCTTGAGTCCACACTCGTTAACTTCTGTAATTGTTGCGTTAGCCTTCTCAATATAAGACTTAACCTTATCAACTACAGCTGTTCTGGCTTCCTCATCAATCTTTGCACTAACAACTAAAGTTAATTCATATTTGTTCATTACATTGCACCTCCTTATGGTCTCTGGCCCACAGTCATCTGTGAGCAAGGAAAATATGATTAATACATCACAAGTTCAGATACTATCATATTTTTCCAGCCAATTCAAGCATTTTTTCTATGATCATCCCAAAAATTCTGTGGCATGCTTTCTCGACCACAAAGGGAACATGCTTCTCTGGCATCTGTAGTTCTCTCTCTGCTCCACGCTCACCGCGCTGAAGAATGTTCTCCACATATCTGTGTAATCATCCTCCATATATTCTGCACTGCCCAGCGTCTCCATCTCCTGATCTGTAAGCCGCCTCACATACATATCCGAATCCACCGGATGCACCACGGCGTAACGTCTGCCATCATCCACTATCAGCCAGTATTCTGACGGCATCCTGTCCGCAAAATGACTGGCGACAAGAAGCGCAACATCGTCCTTTGGTTCTATATGACATACATACACCCGCCCCTGGACAGCAGTGAATCTGGCTATCTCCCTGAATAGATGTGCCTCGTTGCTCACACTCCGCCCAAGCTCCATGATACGCATCACCTCCGGACTTATGAGCATATGTTCCACCTTTCGGCCCTCGGCAAATGCCAGTATCAGATATCTGTACACAGTGTCCAGTGCATCCTCCTGATGCGACAATAGTGCATTGAATACGTTGCGGTACACCAGCCAGGATACCTTCTTCACAGACCGGGTAAACTTCTGCACCTTGTCCGCATCCGGCTCGACATGTATATAGTCAGCGAACATATCCAGTTGTTCCACAGGCTCCTTCATAAGCATCACATGGTCGTGTCCGACCTGCAGTGCCATACTCCACGCCTCATATATGCATGTAGCCATATCGTCATATCTGTCTCTGCATGTGAAAACCTTCATATTGTCCATAACTTCCACCTTCACGCCTTCATTCCTATATCAAATAAAGTCATCTGTCTATACTGTTCATTGCCGTGTGATGCCTGCCAGTTCTCTCCCCGGCTCAGATCCGTCATCTCCCTGACAATGTAATCCCTCTCTATAGGGATCCTGTACATCATACGTCCGCCACACGTTATAAAATAATGTGCTCTCTTAAGCACCACCCCCATCTTCTTCAGATTATCGAAATCCAGACTTCCGTATCTGCGGGCTCTCACTATCCTGCCCGCCGACTTCGGCCCTATGCCGGGAATCCTGAGAAGCAGATCATACGGTGCCGTCTGCACCTCCACCGGGAACTGGTCAAGATGCCTCACTGCCCAGTTGCACTTCGGATCCATTCTCTGATCGAGGTTCGGCTCGTTCTCAGACAATATCTCCTCAGCGTGGAATCCATAATATCTGAGCAGCCAGTCCGCCTGATACAATCTGTGCTCACGGAGCAATGGAACCGCCGTATCCAACGCAGGGAGTGCCGAGTCCTCGTTGATCGGTATATACGCGGAGTAGAACACACGCTTCAGATCGTATCGCTGATACAGTCTCTGGGCTGTGTGTATGAGCGTGTAATCCGACTCTCCGCTGGCTCCAACTATCATCTGTGTGCTCTGTCCCGCCGGGGCAAATGCCTGTCTCCTGTCTGTATCTCCAAACATGACAGGGAGGGGCGAAGAGGCAGCACCGATGTCTCTTTTATCAGAGGTCATTCCATCTGTGAGTGCCTCTGCTGCTGACATCTGCAGAGCACCATGTCTTTCCTGCCCTGCCAGCTCTGCTTTGTATGCGGTCAGATCCTTCTGCAGATTCTTCTCGTTGAATATGCTTCCAGTAAGGTATCTGTTGATACCGCTCCTCTCCATACGCGCAGTCTTGCCCACCGCTAGTCTGTGAGATTCTATAGTGCTGGTCAGCTTGCCCATGGGATCAAGTATGGTGTCAAAGCTCTTGTTCGGGGCAAGCTTCTTCAACCCCTCCTCAGTCGGCAGCTCCATATTAACACTTATCCTGTCCGCTAAATATCCCACCATGCTTATAAGCTCATCCGATGCCCCCGGAATGGTCTTCACATGGATATATCCGTTGAACCTGTACTTCGTCCTGAGAAGATACAGAGTCTCACACATCCTCTGCATGGTGTATGTCGGATCCCTGAGCACACCAGAGCTCAGGAACAACCCTTCTATATAATTCCTCTTGTAGAACTCTATGACCAGATCGCACAGCTCCTCCGGTTCAAATGTCGCTCTTGGCACATCATTGCTTCTGCGGTTCAGACAGTACTTGCAGTCATATACACAGTGGTTCGTCATAAGGACCTTAAGCAGCGATATACATCTTCCATCCGCTGCAAAACTGTGACATATACCACATGATACACTGTTGCCCAGGGCTCCCTTCTGTCCCTTCCTGTCCACTCCACTGGATGTACACGCCACATCATACTTCGCCGCATCCGCCAGTATATTCAGTTTTTCCTTCGTTGTAAGTCCTGTAATTATCTCGTTCATGCATAATATTATACGAACATTTGTTCGATATTGCAAGAGGTAATTTCTGGTTGTCGGTTAAAGCATAATATTACTTATGGATGGCGCAGACAAAAAAGGCCGGACACATTCTGAACGAATGTATCCGGTCTTCTCTATGCGAAAGGCTCTGGACTATGACAGTTCCTTTCTTCTATATGATCCTAAGCTATATCTTAGAGCTGTGGGCCTGCTGCAACTAATGCCTTACCTGCTGCATTACCCTCGTACTTAGCAAAGTTCTTCTGGAATCTTGCTGCAAGATCCTTAGCCTTTGTCTCCCACTCTGAAGCATCAGCGTATGTGTCACGTGGGTCAAGGATTGCTGGGTCTACGCCAGGAAGCTCTGTTGGAACCTCGAAGTCGAACATAGGGATCTTCTTTGTAGGAGCCTCATTGATAGCACCGCTGAGGATTGCATCGATGATTCCTCTTGTATCCTTGATTGAGATTCTCTTGCCTGTTCCATTCCATCCTGTGTTGACAAGGTATGCCTTAGCACCGCTCTTCTCCATCTTCTTAACAAGCTCCTCTGCATACTTTGTAGGATGCAGCTCGAGGAATGCCTGACCGAAGCAAGCTGAGAATGTAGGTGTTGGCTCTGTGATACCTCTCTCTGTACCAGCAAGCTTTGCTGTGAATCCTGACAGGAAGTAGTACTGTGTCTGCTCTGGTGTAAGGATTGACACTGGAGGAAGTACTCCAAATGCATCTGCTGAAAGGAAGATTACGTTCTTTGCAGCTGGTGCTGATGATATAGGTCTTACAATGTTCTTGATATGATCTATTGGGTAAGATACACGAGTATTCTCTGTTACGCTCTTATCAGTGAAATCGATCTTGCCGTTTGCATCAAGTGTAACGTTCTCAAGAAGTGCATTTCTCCTGATAGCGTTGTAGATGTCTGGCTCTGAATCCTTGTCAAGGTCGATAACCTTAGCGTAGCATCCACCTTCGAAGTTGAATACGCCGTTGTCATCCCAGCCGTGCTCATCATCACCGATGAGGAGACGCTTTGGATCTGTTGAAAGTGTTGTCTTACCTGTTCCTGAAAGGCCGAAGAAGATAGCTGTGTTCTCACCGTTCATATCTGTGTTAGCTGAGCAGTGCATTGAAGCCATTCCCTTAAGTGGAAGGTAGTAGTTCATCATTGAGAACATACCCTTCTTCATCTCTCCGCCGTACCATGTGTTAACTATAACCTGCTCATGGCTTGTGATGTTGAATGCTACACATGTCTCTGAGTTAAGTCCTAACTCCTTGTAGTTCTCAACCTTAGCCTTTGAAGCATTGTACACTACGAAATCTGGCTCGAAGTTCTTAAGCTCTTCCTCAGTTGGCTTGATGAACATGTTTGTTACGAAATGAGCCTGCCAAGCAACCTCAACGATGAAACGGATAGCCATACGAGTATCAGCATTTGCTCCGCAGAATGCATCAACTACGAAAAGTCTCTTGTTTGAGAGCTCCTTCTTTGCAAGGTCCTTAACTGATGCCCATGTCTCCTCTGTCATTGGATGGTTATCGTTCTTGTACTCATCTGATGTCCACCATACAGTGTCCTTTGAATTCTCATCTACTACGATATACTTATCTTTAGGTGAACGGCCTGTATAAATACCAGTCATAACGTTAACTGCGCCAAGTTCACTAACCTGTCCCTTCTCGTATCCCTGAAGGTCAGCCTTTGTCTCTTCCTCGAATAACAATTCATATGAAGGATTGTGTACGATCTCTGTTGTGCCTGTAATGCCATACTTAGTTAAATCAACTGTTGCCATTTTTCTTAACTCCTTTTCTTTAAATGTATTTCATTGATAGGTGCATGTCGCCTGTACCCTGCCGGCACCGCAACTATACAGCACTCAATAATCTGAAAATAAATATGAACACTTTCTCTCATATTCAGTTGAAAGTATACCCAATTAGTCAAAATAAATCAATATGATTATTGAGTTTTTTTTGTAGTTTACAGAAACTTCTCATTTATAATCTCAATTTTATATTTATTACTTGCATAAACTAAGATAATGAGCTTCCACGTCTCTTCTCAAGGAATTTTGACTTCACTATCAGAATATCACCTGTCTGTATCTCCAGATCACCTGTCGGCAGTATAGACATATTATCCCTAAGTACCATATATATATTCACACCATACTCCTCCGTAGCCTGGAGTATGGTCCTGCCGCAAAACTTGCTCACATCATCTACGAGCAGTTCTCCAATCTCGTCCACATCAACAACTTTGGACTCCTCGTTGGCATTGTTCTGATACTGCTCTACAAATCCGGCGCTTATGATACCTGTAGGTATCGCTACCAGCAGAACTCCCATAAATGCTATGACTATCGCCATGCATTTGCCCAGCAGCGTGATCGGGTAAATGTCTCCATACCCCACGGTAAGGACTGTCGATACCGCCCACCATATGCCGCTGAAGGCGTTGCTGAACACTCCCGGCTGTGCGGCATGCTCAGTGCTGTACATACACAGGCTGCTCGCCATCATCAGTATAAATATGATGAACATGGACGATATGATCTGTCTGCTCTTTCTCAGCAGGACTATCTTAATGACATTGAAGCTGTCGTACTTTGAATTGATCCTGAAAAGATGGAATATACGGATCACCCTGAGCATCCTGAACGCCACGAAGCCAGACAGAAAGAACACTGGTATGATCGTGAGCAGATCCACAACTCCGTCATATGATATGAGGAACTTTCCTATAGCCTTTCCTCTGGTGCATGTGGGATACAGGAAATCCGCCGTCCATATGCGGAGAATGTACTCAACACAGAATATGCCTGTAGTCACCCACTCGATAACACTCAGCAGCCCATAATATGGTTCAAGCTGATCGTAGGTCTGCAGGAACATCACCGATATGTTCGACAATATGACACCCACTATGAATATGTCAAATGCCCTGCTCGCCAGATTGCTTTTGTCCCCTATCTGTATTATGTCAAATATTTGCTTTTTGAGTTTTGTCTTGTTTACCGCCATTGCTCTCCTCTTATATATCTATTTGTCCTTGAGAATGTCCATCATCTCATCTATCATCTCTTCGTCCTGAAGCCTGAACTTGATCTCCACGCGTCTCGACGCTGCCATGCCCACTGCTTATGATGCCGTTGCTCTCCGTCAGACAGTACTTTGCCACTGAGAACGCTCGCTGCTGTGAAAGTTCAAGATTGTATATGTAGGAACCATTCGTATCCGTGTGTCCCTCTATGATTATCTCCGAAACGTATTCCCTGTAATCATCGCGCAGAAGCACACTGCAGTACTTCGGCAGGAACTGGTTGATGGTAAGCATACACGAATATACCACCCGTTATGGCAAACATACGCACACTTATAATCGCCCTATCTCCTATCATAATTAAAAAGAGGCTGTTTTACCAGTTGAAATACTTACTCTTTTATCTGTTATTTACATAATTACGCAGGATTTACATGTATTAACAAGTCACTGTGCATACCGCACAAATGGGCATTTAATTTTTGTGCACATTAAAATGTGTGTCATAAAATCTTTAAATTCTGTGGATTTTATTTTGCAAAACGTTTTTTTTCTGTACATATTCTGTTCATATTTTGTGTATATACTGAACTCAGTTGTTCAAGAGAAAGTAATTTACTCTTAGTTGTTTAAGTTGTTGTTTAAAAAAGAACCGCCTAGCAATTCAGGTGGTTCTTTTTTTGCGCACAAAATTATCTCTTATTTAGCAAAAAAGGCTGAAAAGATACAATTTCTTCAGATTTTGTATCTTTTCAGCCTTTTATTTTGATTTAGAGATAATTTTGTGTGCAGACGAACTCATCCGCCACCAAAAGATCCCAGCTTTATAACTAACTCTACACTGCAAATTACTCCGTAGGAAGCTTAGCCTTCTCGAATATCTCAACAACCTTGTCGTCAGGCTTCTTTGTGAGAAGTGATACGACGATAGCTGTAATGAACGCTGCTGCAAATCCAGGAACGATCTCATAAAGTCCTGTTGGTGTTGCAAGGAACTTGTACCAGAGCATGTCAACAGCAAATCCGACTATGATAGAAGCAAGTGCTCCATTGTAATTCAGTCGCTTCCAGTACAGTGACAGAACGATGACCGGTCCAAATGCCGATCCAAATGCGCCCCATGCATTTGACACGAGTGCCATGATACCCTCGCAGTCTGGATTCATCGCTATGGCAAGTGCCACAACTGAGATGATGATGACCACAATTCTTCCTGCCCAGAGCATCTCCTTGTCGGATGCACTCTTTCTGAATATAGGCTTGTACACATCAGACGAAAATGCTGATGATGAAGCAAGGAGCTGTGAATCAGCTGTACTCATGGACGCTGCAAGGATAGCTGAGAGAAGTATACCAGCTACAAGTGCAGGGAACACGCCTCTTACAAGTCTGATGAATACCTGTGAGTTATCTGTAAGTCCACCGCCAAGATACTTAAGGCCGACCATACCAACTACGGATGCCATAACGAGGATGATTCCCGTCCAGCAAGTACCGACTATTCTGGACTTCTTCATCTCCTTCTCTGACTTGATTGAAATGTATCTTATAAGAATATGTGGCATACCCATATATCCAAGTCCCCATGCAAGTCCTGATATGATATTGATCACACTGGTCTTGTCAAATGAACCACTTATAAGGACATTGTAATAATTGTCTGGAATGACAACATCAGGTGCTATAAAGCCAGCGCCCTGCATGGTGATGACCGCAATGATAGGTGCGATCATGAGAGCTGCAAGCATCAGAAGTCCCTGGAAGAAATCCGTCCAGCACACTGCATTAAAACCACCAAGGAATGTGTACACGATGATGATGACTGCAGCGCCGATCATGGCTGTATTCCTATCGATGCCCATAACAGTGTTGAACAGAGTACCGCAGGCCGATATACTTGACGCAGCGTATATACAATATGCAACCACAAATATAACTGCACATATTATGAGAAGCAGCTTATTGTCTGACTGAAAACGATTTGTCAGATACTGAGGTATAGTGATCGAATCGTTGTACGCTATCGAGAATCTTCTGAGTCTCGGTGCTATGAATATCCAGGCACATGCTGTTCCGATGAACAGACCAACTGATATCCACATGTTGCTGAGTCCTGTCGCATAGAATGCTCCGGGCAGTCCCATGAGAACCCACGCACTCATATCAGATGCTCCGGCGCTGAGTGCAGCCACCAGACCATTCATATCTCTTCCTCCAAGAAAATAATCCTTCTCTCCGGCATTCCCCTTGGATTTGAAGAAGAAATAAATTCCTACACCGATTACCAGGACAAAATACGCTATAAACGCAATCATCTCGTAAACATTCATTAGTTAATCCACCTTCCATAATAATTATAATTTATCTGCTCCGCACCAACTTTACCACTGCAGTGCAGTATCTCACTGTCAGTGCACATAACAAAGCAAATTCTACACGGAAACTTGCCAAAATGCAAGATTTTTCAGCATTTGGCTATTATAAACTGAGGCCAGCGCTCTCCAGAATAAAAAAGCGGCCCATGGTGGCTTGTCCGGTCATGATCCCGGAAAGCCCACCATCGAGCCGGCTGTTTATATTTGACTACCTGATCTTATAGATTAGAATCCGATATGTCTGTTATCTGTGATCCTCTTTGCCTTGCCCTCCGAACGTGGAATGGTCTTAGGTGGAACCAGCTCAACCTTTGCGCTGATAAGCAGTGTCTGCTTGATATCAGTCTTGATGCGGGCTGCAATAGCCGCAAGCTTTGCTGCATCGTTCATATCCACATCTTCCTTGAGCTCTACCTGAACTGTCAGCTTGTCCTGTGAATTCACACGATCAACCACGAGCATATAATGAGTTGAAGCCTCCTCCACACCGAGGAGAACTGACTCTATCTGACTAGGGAATACATTTACACCACGAATTACAAGCATGTCGTCTGTACGGCCTGTGATACGACTCATCTTGACAGTTGTTCTTCCACATGCACATGTGCCATGTGTAAGTGTACATATATCATGTGTCCTGTATCTGATCATAGGAGTACCAGTCTTAGTAAGAGTTGTAAATACAAGCTCTCCCGGAACTCCGTCCGGAAGCGGTTCTTCTGTGACAGGATCAATAATCTCCGCGAGGACATGATCCTCGTTGATGTGCATTCCATTCTTCTCAAAGCACTCAAATGCAACTCCAGGTCCACCTATCTCAGTTAATCCATATATATCAAATGCATCAAAGTCGAGGAGCTCCTCAAGATGCTGTCTCATCTCCTCAGTCCATGGCTCAGCGCCAAAGCATCCGGACTTAAGCTTAAGTTCGGACGGATCAATACCCATCTCTCTAATCGTCTCTGCAAGATATGTAGCATATGATGGTGTACAACAGAGCATTGTAGCACCAAGCTCTTTCATCATCGTGATCTGTCTCTGTGTATTACCTGATGACATCGGTACCACCATGGCTCCAACCTCGGTAGCCCCCTGATGAGCACCGAGTCCGCCTGTGAACAATCCATAACCGTAAGCTATCTGGATGATATCATCCTCTCCGGCTCCGGCACACCTGAATGCCCTGGCAACCATCTCTGTCCATACATCAATATCATTACGTGTATATCCTGTTACGATAGGCTTTCCTGTGGTTCCTGATGAACCCTGTATTCTGATGATATCCTTCTTGTCCGCAGCAAACAATCCAAATGGGAAATTATCCCTGAGATCTGTCTTCTGTGTAAACGGAAGCTTTGTTATATCATCTATTGTCTCTATATCCCCCGGCTTTACCCCAGCTTCATCCATTCTGGCTCTGTATGCCGGAACATTTGCATATTCAAGTTCTACTGTCTTTCTAAGTCTCTCCCCCTGAAGCTTTCTTCTCTCCTCAGGATCCATACACTCCATCTCTTTATTATAGATGTAATGAATCTTCTTCTGTCTCATAACTTCACTGTCCTCCATAAGATAAATCAAATCAGCATTTGTGCAACCTGCTGATTTTGTATGACACTTTAGCGCGCCAAACAACTAAATTGTACATACATATGTGGGCTGTGTCAAGGAAAAGCCATCAATCGCAGTACATTTTCCGTATATTTTTGAGAGAGCTTCGAATATTTGCGGTCAAATGGCATATTTGCCTGATAGATTACTCTTGCATTCCGGGTTTTCAGGTCGTATATTATTATCTGACAACAAAAAGAGGACGCGGGAGCTTGTAGTACAGGCTGAGAGGAAGGTGTGACCTTCGACCGGAAACCTGATTTGGATAATGCCAACGTAGGGAAGCCTGATAGCAGTCGTTTGTTAAAGTGCAGACTTTATTGGAGTTACCAGATCGGTAACTCTTTTTTTGTGCAGATAAAAGACTTTGGAGGAAAGGGCTATGGTAACAGTGAACGGAAAAGATCTCGACGTTGCCGGGCAGAATCTGGCGGCATTTCTTGAAGAATCCGGCTACAAACCGGTGCGCATAGTTGTTGAGATCAACGAGGAGATCATACCGAGAGAGACATACGCAGACATTACATTTAACGACGGCGACTGTGTGGAGGTCGTGAGTTTCATGGGAGGAGGAGCATTATAATGAAAGAAGACAAGCTGATAATCGGAGGACATGAATTCAATTCAAGATTTATTCTGGGTTCAGGAAAGTATTCCATGAAGCTGATCGAATCAGCTATAAAGGACGCAGGAGCAGAGATCATCACTCTGGCCGTCCGCCGTGCAAATACAAAGGAAGAGGAAAATATTCTCGATTTCATCCCGGAGGGAGTTACTCTCCTGCCAAATACAAGCGGCGCGAGGAACGCCGAGGAGGCCGTGCGCATAGCAAGGCTTGCAAGGGCTCTGGGCTGTGGAGACTTCGTCAAGGTGGAGATCATGCGCGACAGCAAATATCTCCTTCCCGACAACCAGGAAACGATAAAGGCAACCGAGGCACTGGCAAATGAAGGATTTGTGGTACTGCCTTACATGTACCCGGACCTGAATACCGCCCGTGATCTGGTAAATGCGGGAGCCGCAGCGGTCATGCCACTGGCATCACCTATAGGTTCCAACAAAGGACTAGCTACCAAAGACTTCATCCAGATCCTCATCGACGAGATCGAACTTCCGATCATAGTTGACGCCGGTATCGGAAGGCCATCCCAGGCATGTGAAGCCATGGAGATGGGCGCTGCCGCCATCATGGCAAACACTGCTCTCGCCACAGCCGGAAATCTGCCACTCATGGCATCGGCATTCAAGGACGCGATAAATTCAGGCCGAAGGGCTTATCTGGCAGGTCTTGGAAGAGTTCTCACCAGAGGGGCATCCGCTTCAGATCCACTGACCGGATTCCTGCATGACTAAGGGGGTGCACTCAGATGGAAAACCACTTTCTGATAGACTCGGAATATCTTTCGCCGGAAGCGCTGGAGATCAAGCACCGTCTGGAGACAGATCCATCGTCAAGGAAAAACCATATGGAATACCTTCCGGGCATGGAGGTTATTGAATCTGACATCCGCAGCAAGGTCATGGAGCACATGAACAGCTACGACTACAGCAGTTACACAGGCAGAGACGTCATGGCGGCCCTTGAACACGAGACGTGCAGCATAGAGGACTTCAAGGCTCTGCTCTCCCCCGCCGCCGAACCATTTCTTGAGATGATGGCGCAGCGCGCAAGCCGCGAGACAAGCAGGCACTTCGGCAACACGGTCTACATGTTCACGCCGCTCTACATAGCCAACTACTGTGAGAACTACTGCGTATACTGCGGCTTCAACTGCTACAATCACATCAACAGAATGAAACTCTCAGCAGAGCAGATCGAGAAGGAAATGAAGGTCATCGCCGACAGCGGCATGGAAGAGATCCTTATACTGACCGGCGAGAGCCGCAGCCAGAGTGACGTAACGTATATCGGCGAGGCATGCAAGCTTGCAAGGAAATACTTCCGCATGGTAGGTCTTGAAATATATCCGGTGAACACCGATGAGTACCGCTACCTCCATGAATGCGGTGCGGACTATGTGACAGTGTTCCAGGAGACCTACGACGCAGACAAATACGAGACTCTTCACCTGATGGGTCACAAGAGAGTATGGCCATACCGTTTCGACTCGCAGGAGCGCGCCCTCATGGGCGGAATGCGGGGCGTTGCATTCTCAGCACTGTTAGGGCTCTCCGACTTCCGCAAGGATGCGCTGGCAACAGCCCTTCACGCGTATTTTCTCCAAAGAAAATACCCACACGCAGAGATGTCACTCTCCTGTCCAAGACTAAGACCGATCATCAACAACGATCAGATCAATCCTCTGGACGTACACGAGAAGCAGCTCTGCCAGATACTGTGCGCATACAGGATATTCCTGCCATTTGCCGGAATAACGGTATCTTCAAGGGAGAGTGCAGACTTCAGGAACGGCATAGTGAAAATCGCAGCGACCAAGGTATCGGCGGGCGTGTCAACCGGAATCGGCGATCACGAGAGCAAATACAGCGGCAAGGCTTCATGCAGTGAGCAGGGCGATGAGCAGTTCGAGATCAACGACAACAGAAGTCTTGAGCATATGTATTCAGACATAGAGGGCGAGGGACTGCAGCCCGTACTCAATGACTATCTGTATGTGTAACAATTTTAGAAAGGACTTTGAAATGTATACATTTGATCCTACTTTATATTTTATAACCGACAGCACAGGTTTGTCCGAGGAGGAATTTCTGTACAGAGTGGAGCGTGCACTCGACGGCGGTGCGACACTCATGCAGCTTAGAGAAAAGGAAAGAACTACCCGTGAGTACATACATCTTGCGGACAAGGTGCACTCCATCGCGCGCCGCTACAATGTGCCACTCATCATAGACGACCGGGTAGATGTGGCTCTGGCGGCGGACTCCGAGGGTGTCCATGTGGGACAGACCGACATGCCTGTCTCCATTGCCAGAAAACTCATGGGGTCCGACCGCATCGTGGGTGCAACCACCAAGACTGTTCCTCAGGCCGTGGAGGCGTATGAACAGGGAGCTGATTATCTGGGAGTTGGAGCCATCTACCCAACCACCACCAAGGTCAAGACAGTGCTCACATCCACGGATACACTGAGAGACATTTGCAAGGCAGTTCCCATCCCGGTAAATGCCATCGGAGGACTCAATCCGACCAACCTGGATGTCCTCTCGGGCATACCTATCGCCGGCATCTGTGTGGTGTCCGCCATAATGAAAGCTGACGATTCAAAGGATGCTGCCAGCCGTCTATTGGCATTATCCAGGCAGTTACAGTCAAAAATCTCTCTCAAATAAGCAAAAATTGCAAAAATACGCAACTTATTTTCATTTTAATGAAAAGAAAGGTTGCAATTAAATGATTTTGCAATTACAATCAATACAAAGTGTAACTATTTTTTTGTATGAGGTGGTTTTAATGGAAAACGTATTAAACAGCATATATTCCAACAGTATTATGGTTCAGGATCAAAGTAATGATACCGCAAAGGAAGCAGCAGTTGAGGCTGTACATGCAAGAGTCGTTGCAAAGCCGAACTTCATCAGAGGTTCCGTGGAGCTGCTCGTACTCTATCTGCTCAGCCAGAAAGATTATTACGGCTACGAGCTGTCACAGCTCATGGACTCACTGTCAGACGGCGTGATAAAGATTCCTATCGGTTCTCTCTATCCTGCACTGTACAAATTGATTGAATACGGTTTCATCTCCGATCACAAAGAGCAGGTTGGAAAGAGAATGACCAGAGTATATTATCATCTGGAGCAGCCTGGATTCCAGCGTATGCATATTCTTATAACTGAGTATACAAAGGTCCACAAGGCTATTTCATCCATACTTGACTATACTCCAGAGCCTGAGAAGAAATAATTTCTTTCAGAATTAAAAATACCGTTGTCCATATTTTTTATGAACAACGGTATTTTTTTATTTTACTATTCTGTACTTCTTTGAAACTGTACCCTTATACCTTCCGGAAAACTTTATCTTCACCGTATATGTTCCGGCTTTCTTTCTCGCCTTAGGGTATGTCACCTTGTAGTATTTTGATGATATTATCTTACCATTGCTGTCCTTCACAGTCACCTTAGGTGTCTTTGTCTTACCATCATACTTATATCTCGTCTGTGATAATGTAACACTCTTTATCTTCTTGACAACGATATACTTCTTCTGGCCGCATTTTCTGCATGTATGTAACACCTTGCCATCGCTTCTGGTAGTTGCTGTTTTTACTACCTTGCCGGAATATACATGCGCACATTTTCCTGTTACGGTTACCGTATATGATGCCGAACGCGATCCAACTGTGGCTGTGATCTTCACAGTTCCCTTTCTGAGACCTGTTACCACTCCTGTAGATGACACCTTTGCAATAGCGGAATTCGATGTTTTCCACTTAGCTCCCGCAAGTACCTTATACGATGTACTTCCATACTGTCCAAGAACCGCCTTGAGTGTGAGGGTTATCTTCTGTCCCTCCTGCACGCTCTTATTTCCGGTCATCTTAACCGATGTGATATTGTCCTTCTGCACCTCCACCGTAACATCGCTCTCACCAGTGGACTTAGCCATAGTCTCAGCCTGACTGCCGCTTCCCATGAACTGGGCTGCAGTCGTGTTCGGATAAGATGCATTCTTATTTATAAATGTACCAACACCCACATACCTGTTTGCTGGATTTATCATGGATGTGTAATGTCCGGTCACCGCTCCAGGAGTTCCCTTCACATAGGCATCCTTCTCGCTGTACCACTGCTCAATACCCATGAGCATGCTCTCTGACCAGTTCCACGCAAGCACCTCGGAAGTCGGCCAGCCATTTCCCGGATATTTGAAATCAAATACAGACTTTCCGTTGAGTCTTGAGTGATACATTGTAACACTCGCCTCCGCAGCTCTGATCCTTGCTATCTTCTCAAGTCCTGCCGACCACTTGATCGGCACATAGTCGTCAAGCGTCAATTTCCGTCCATCAATCTTAACGCCCTGCTTACATGCTTCATAACGGATCTGATTGATCCTCTTCACTGCAGCCGAAGCCTCCGACACATACTTGCCCTTCATTGCTATAAACACGCAATTGGCAGATGGTTTTGTCACATCCGCAGGTATTGTCGCCGCTTCAGCACTTATTCCTCCCGGCACGATCACTGACAATCCAACTGCAACTGCGATCACCAGAGCCATTATCCGGTGTAACAACTTCTTCTTTTGTACTCCCATAGTTTGAATTTGTCCTCCTCTTATAATATGTATCAGCCTATTGATATTATTATAACTCATTATGGGATTTATTGCATGCCTATTTGCTCAACAATACAGTACATCGCATTAATCTATGTACTCAGGCATTATGTTTTCGCCTATAACACAATCCAACATTTCTTCAATTGTATTTCCATACTTTACAAGACAACCATCAGTATATCCATAAAACACATTATCTCCAGTACATAAAATTAGCATATTTCCATTATCATTTTCGCCTATTGGAATTACTGTATTAATACCTTCTATGTCATATTCATCTTCTAAATATTCTAAACTTTCTTTATACAGATTTTTTCCAATTGCTTTTAAAGGATTAAAATTTTTATGAACTATATCTTTAAATATTTCATTTCTATTTTCCAATTCAAATTCTAATAATCCATATTGTTTTAAAAAAAATATATTTTTATCAGTTAATAAAAAACCTCTACTATTAAGAGTATCTATTACTTCGTCAACATCTATTTGTCTTTCTGACGACCATCCCGCATCTATCAATCTCCCTTTTGTGTTTGCATTCATTATCAAATTATTCCTTCCTACTTATTAGCAGATTTGAAATATTCCATTCCTTATATTTTTCACCCATTGAAATGTTGTTTCTTTCACAGATTCATGTCTAATTAAAAATCAAATCCAACTATTGTCATCTAATCACTACTCTCTTTTGATTTAAGAAAATCTATTGTCATTTTTACAATCTTATATGAAGGCAAAATTGAAAATTCATAACTTACCTCATTTTAATCTAATAATTTAAAAAAAATATTTTATAGTAAACATTTCGAATTCTTAATTTCCATCATTTCTTCTTGATTCAAATTTTTAAATTCTATCCCAACGAAATCATCGTCTAGAACCAATACATTATTTAAATCATTAATCCTATATGCATTTAGAACACGCTCTTCAATATCATCTCTTAATATTAAAATTGCATTTTCTGACTTCCAAAATTTAAATTTCCCATCTACGATAACATTCATATTGTTCTCATTGAAATCCTTATTACATATGCTAATTCCCATACCCTCATTTATAATTACGGGGGTATCACTAATATTATTAATTATTTCATCTTGAACAAAATAGCTGACATACTCTATCATTCCATCTTCTGGATTAATTGCTATGTCCAACGGAGGCTTGCGCTTATCCTCATAAAACAAATGGTAGTTTTGTCCTATTCTTTTATCAACAACTGATATTTCAAATAAAACAAGCCCCTCTCCCATACATTCTATTTTTCGAATATATTTTTTGTTATTAAATACTTTTTCAAATTTCACCTTTTTCGCCCCTCTAATTGATCATCCCTGCTTTATCAACTTTCAGTGGAATATAACTATATTTATTTAGCTGTGAATTAACTTTTGCTACCACGCTCGCTATAATATACTTGCCATTTATCTTCCTTTGCAATATATTTTTAATTCAAAGACTGTGGTTTGTTTTTTAGGTTATGTGCCTTAAGTGGAAACATAATTAGATAAAATACTTTTTACTTTGTAAATTTTTTATAATATTCATTATCTTTATAAGATTGTTCAATTTGATAAAACAAATCAACATCCTTCTCATCTGACCACACATCAAATCCAACATATTGAGAAGTACGATATTGGATACAAATATTATATTCTTCGATCCGAAACTCTCTTGACTTTTCTGTTTTGGTTAAATAAATATGCAAATCTTTCTTTAACGGATATTCTTTACCTTCATAATACATTATTGGTCCATTATCTGTAGGATATAATGCCAAAAAATATTCTCCTCTTTGAAATATTTCCCTGTAAAATACGGCATTTGTTTTTTTTCATTATTATATTCTCTTTCTCCAGTAATTCTATTCAACATACAATGCTCATGTATTTCTATATTTGATAATTCAACAACTGCATCAATCATACTATTGTCTCCTTAGTTTACTGAATATGTTCTTAAATTACTCTCTTGTTTGTTCCTGTACTAATTGCAAAACAAAATCCCCAAAATCTTCTGCTAATATTTCAACGACTTCATATTCCTCACCATCGTAAGACGCCATTATAACTCTGGGCTCCTTTTGCTTATTTAGGTGGGAATAATCCAAGTACGCCATACTGCCATCATCAAAATCATATATCGGAATCCACTCCTCAGGCAAACTATATTCATCCCTGTCATTCAGCGCATAAGCAACAGAATTTCCTTCCAATATTCCAGAATCATCATCTGGGTCAATTCCAAAAATTTCGCTGCCATAGAAGGATAAGTATCCATATTTTTCATAAAATTCTCTACATTGATTCGAAAATTTTATATTAAGTATTTGCTCTGACTTTCTGATTTCTTCTTCACTTTTTCCACCTGCTGTAGTATAAAATTTACATTTGGGTGCCAACTCCATTGCCTTAATAAAATTTGTGTAACTCATATATACCTCCGCATCATAATATTTTATAGCTCGACATCTTCTTTCTGCGATACACCCCTCTCCTTTACATTATTGTCTAACAATAGTATTGCATCATCAATTATTTTTTGTCAACAACCGTTTAGTTTTTCTTAGTTCATTTATAAAAATGTCCATTCTATATATATCATTTGATTGTTATTCCAAGTCCTTTTTCTTGCCGCTGTACTTGTTCCCCAAAAACCATAGCCCTTTCTTTGAACTTCCTATATTATACTCTCAATTGCTCTTCTAGAAGTTCTTCGTGCTCATGTGGCGGCTTCCAAAATTTCATTGTATCTCTCCTGAAACTTGTTCTGCATATGCCCCCCCGAGTCTAAATTCCATCATCCAGCATCTCTACCAGCAGCATTTTAGTTTTTATTAATTTAATTGCAAAAAATACATTGTTTTCATAACAAATACTGTTATGAAAACAATGTACTTTTACAAATCATAAATTTTACGCTAATTATTTTAACCTAAATAGTCTTTTTTATTTCTTCCAATCCTTTCATCAAAGCATCTTGAACTATACTGACATTATTAACCTACTCTCTTGCTTATAGGTTCTCATCATAAATATTCATTTTTTCTACGTTTATTGTTAAATAGCAATTTTTCAAGGCGTAAAACCGCTCATCAAAATTTGTTTCTATTTCTATAATTGTATCACCAAATTGAAATGTTGCGCATCCGTCTTCTTCATATTCAAGCAATAATAGGGTAATTTGAATGTTTCCATTCACCATTTCTATATGATATTCTTTCGTATCACATAAAACAAAAGACTCATAATCACATAACATATCAATATCCATTTCAACATAATATACCTTATCAATCGGTCTATTATTACCCTTCCATATTCCCTTTGCATTTCCATAATCAGTAGAAAAATACACAACTTCATCCAATACTTTTTCAACATATATTTTCATTTTATCTGTCACCTACTTCTTAATTCTAATAAGCATATTAAAGTATTCAATCACATCATTCGCCGAATCATTCAGCCTTGGTTGCCTTTGCCGGTATTGATCCAACCACCATCTGACTGCCACCGGTGCAGTGGCAAGAAAGCCTACCACCATAATCTACGCCGTATTTCGGGATGGTAAGCCTTATGAGCCTAAGAAATTCTGTTAATATATGGTAGTGAGACTACGAATTAAGCCTGCCGGCGGGAGGCTTAGTTGTGATGCTCATTTTTAAATTTTCGAACTTTATCACACCACTCACCAATTAATTGACGAAGTTCTTTTGTATCAACTTCACACCAATTCCCCATAGCATCCTCTGCCAGATTATCATATACTTTAGTCGTTTTAGGACTTATTTCCGCACAACATACATTTCCATTTACTTCTTCATATTCACTTTTCCCTGACAGTACTTTATCAAAACCTGATTTAATCCATTTTTCAAAGGGCAATACATCGCATGACATAAAAGTTGTCAACAACTGATATTTCTCATCAAATATGATACTTATATCCTCAATACCATTTTTTAATTTATATTCTTCTATTCTGTATTTCATTTCTATTCCTCCGGAAATGCTGAAATAATTTTACCACTTTGATCCAAAAACATATCTATTTTCATACCATTATTAGCTACTCCCTGATATGTATTTCTTGTGCCATGAAAACAATGCGTTCTGAGTCTGTGAAGGACAATATTCAGTTTTGATTTTTGATGTCCTTAAGTGCACCCAGAGGGCAAATTTCGTCCTAGAAGTGTCTCTAAATTAATCTCCATAGATAAATCGCCTTTGGCGAGAATCGTTCCGATTAATTTAAAGATCGTTGTTGATTTTTTAGGTGGTGGGCATCCTCACGTGGAGACATAATACATATTATTCAAAAACAATTTGAACCGTATTTTCATTCATATTTCTCTGAACTTCCTGTATTATACTCTCAATTTGCTCTTCTAGAAGTTCTTCATGCTCATGTGGGGGCTCCCAAAATTTCATTGTATCTCTATATACCACAAACTTTTTGCCTACAAGCATTTCTCCTTCTGCTTTTACAACATATCCGTTCCCCAGATCAATTTTTACGTAATTCCTACTACCTGTTATTTTCATGTTTTTCTACCTCTAGATAATAATTTTTCCTTGCTGGATTTTTCTAATTTCTAAATGGTCTTATATGTACTCAGAGGGAAAATCATCCCTAAGGCATGCAATCTTCCTTGCTGCAACCACCTGTCCTTTTCACAACAGTCCTTTAATGCCTATTACAAAAAGAAGCGTGAGCAGGGCAAACACCATCTGACTGCCACCGGTGCAGTGGCAAGAAAGCTTACCACCGTAATTTATGCCGTGTTACGGGATAGTAAACCTTATGAACCTAAGAAGTTCTGTTAAATGTCTGGTAGTGAGACTAGGATTTAAGCCTGCCCGTGGGGAGGCTTAGTTTGCATGTGTAAAGATTAATCAAACTCCTCTATCATAATGCTACATGGACTAAAATTTTCATCTCTTTTCCATTCACACTTACCTTTCTTAGATACTAGAACCCTAAATTCATCACTATATACTTCATCTTCATCATCCAAATAATACAGCAAGCCATAACTACCCGTGGCAATCTTAGTAATGTTCTCATACATACTAATCATCTCTTCTGTTCTTTCTGTCTTATGGTTTTCCATCACACTAAACTGAACAAAACGCGAATAATTTTTTTCTATTACTTTTAATTCATTGTATTTTAACTTCTTGATTAAATTATCAATGTCATCAAATACTTTTTTTTCATCTATTTCTGGATGTAAATCTTCATCCAAATATGTAGCTCTTATCTCTAACCACGCATAAATCGTTACCATAGTAATCCTCTTTCTTTTCTAATTTAAAATTCCCAAAGGTTCAGTATCTATTATTACCTCAACCCCATATCTCTCGCTATACTCGTATAATTTATCAAGTACTTCCTGACTCGGAATTCCCTCAAATTGATAATAAACTTTTCTTTCGTATTTTTTTGCTGCTTCAAAAGTCGCTTTCATCTGTGTTCTAACCGTTTTATTAACACATTTTAATGGTGGTTTAGCTTGTGCAATATATTGATCTGAAATCACATCAAATTCACGCTGAATTGGATCATCCGCAAAAGCAGATCTCGATTGACCTCCAATTCTTTTAGCTAATTCATCAGCTGCTGCATCTTTAGTATTACATTGAATTATTTCCCTTGACTTCCCATAGCTAGTCTCACAAGTAATACTACTTTCAGACTCCACCCGCCCTTTGCTAGTAGACATAACCCTATTCTTTCCATCTGCTTTTGACGATGACTTTCCACCCTCAAAAACTGACCGCAAAACAAATGATGTTATTGCACACTCTGCCCAGGTCTTGGCTACATCTCCGCCTGTTATTGCTTTATCATATTTGTTTTCATGATATATGTATGTAGCTGTACCTATTGTTGCATCCCCAACAGCATTTATTACTCTGGCAGCAAAAACATTACCGACCGTCATCTCTGCACCAGTCATCATGGCTGCTGTTCCTGCGCCAAACATTCCACAAAGAGCACCTATTATTGCGCCCTCTTCAACGCCACTTGCAAATCCATCAAAAAACGACTTTCCTGCTTTCACTGATGCAGCGCCATTCATTATACCAGATATTGCTGATCCCACGAGGGCAGATGTCGCTATAGACTGTGTTACCGTGGCGGCCGCCGCCCCTAGTACAGCAGGGCAGACTATCGCCACTGCAGCAGTAACCACAAGCACGCCTATGCCTATAGCCAGCTTTCCTTCACTGGTCTCATACCATGGAGTTTCAGCATATAGGTTGCATAGAGTCTGTCCAGATGCCTCGAATTTTTCATTACATTCTTTATACAGATCGTATGCCTCATCCAGAACCTTCTTCAGAGTCCCAAGCCGATCATATTCGTCTACCAGTTGAGCACGATATCTGTCCAGGGATGATATATCCAGGGATTCCGCCATCTTGCTTATGTATATTATGTCTCTCTGACGTCTAATATCATCAATATACTGTCCAAGTGTATCATATATCTTTGATAATCTGTAAGGTTCATCTTCAAGCTTGCCCAAGTCTACATATAAAAGCACGCCTCTATTCCCCATTATTTTCATCCCCCCTGTACTTGTCAAGTATCTTTACGATACTAACATCACACATCCCTCATCTACATGAGTATCAGTTTATCGCCATTTTCAACATGATAACTTTTCAAGGTTCTATCTGGATCCATAACCATGCCTTCTCTCGGTAACACTAATACCCAGTGCTCACGATTCACATAGCCTGTTCGCAGATACTGCGATACAACATCCAAAGTATCCGTTATCACATCACAAACCTGTGCATTCTCATTATATTGAACATCAAATTCTTGATTTATTTCCGGCATAATCAACCTGGACTTAATCATGAACTCCTCCTTTACGGATGGAGCATCTTCAATAGAAAAACTGCATCTGAATCAAGATTTCTGATTTGATGTTTTCTTGAGCCAGATGAGCACTTTCTCTTTGTGAGATGACCAAAAGGCAGACTCTGGGCACGATATTCGAAAGAAGTAGACTGATATCAGCAGTCTGGAAAAGAATTTGAAAATTAACATAGAAAAAACGCATTATCTCCATAGCACCAAGTGCCATGAAAACAATGCGTCCTAAATTTTAAAGAAAAAATATTCAGTTGTGATTTCGGATGTTCTTATACGAAGTCATTATTAAATATAGTCTTTCATAATGTTCCAAACCCTTTTTACTTCGTCATTATATTTCTCATTCAACTGATTTCTTAATTGAACATCTGCATCATAAATAATGAAATCGCTTAACCCGCCTCTCGAAGCAAACAGTTTACTATAGCTTTCTATCAAGTATTTCATTTTTTCACCATTGCTCTCATCCGAGTCAATACAATTAACTTGTCCCATAAGAATTCTTAATATCCCGTTATATTGTCCATATCCATATTTTTGTACCATTTTGCCAATCTCTATATACGCCTCTCGCAACTGCAAAAACTCTTCATTTCTTATCATTCTTCTATCTCCAATCTATTGTAACGGTGTTTTTCCTACAACTTCAAAAGTCCATGGTGCATCTATATAGGTTTGCATAACATTATATCCTCCCACGTATACTCCACCTTGCGGTCCGACTGATCCTGTATAAATAGTAGTACCCTTTGGTACTTTAATCGCATATACATTATCTATATAAGAGCTTGCCTCATACGCACCAGTTTTCGGGTCTATCCAATGAGTCTTTACCGCTGCGTCAATTCTTACATTAGTAACAGAAGCAGGTGGCTCACTCGTAAACCATCTTCCATACGGATTTTGAGCATTACCTGCTCGATACATTATTCTATCTTCCTGTAATACTTCCATATTGTATCTGCCACCATAGAAATTCTTTGCAGGTTGATTAGGCATTTCTGCTAACGGTCCTGGATTTTCAATCATATTATATTGATAATTAGCTATATCACCTGACCAATATATAACAGTTGTACTACCACTCTCTACAACTTCTGCAACATCATCTAGCTTATTCACTTCTACATTACTTAAAGCTTTTTCACCTAAGGCAATGTCATCTGAGTTCTTGAATATCGTTGTATGGCTTAGTTCTTCAATATCCGTCTTTCTCGCTACATCTCCGATTTCTGATACGGAACTGTTCGCTGGGTTTCCTGATATAACTTCTTCTACCATATTGCTTCCCAACATTGCCAATATATGGCTGTCTGTACTTTGATAGATTGCATCACAAGCTTTATCTTCTGCTACATTCCCAATCAATATCCTTCCAGCATCTACGGCGATAGTTTATAAATCCGTGAACTTCACGGATTCAGGTAAATGACAAAAAGCTATTATTAATCTCTGTATGTCATTCACTTCGTGAACAGACAGAGATTAAAATAGCTTTTTGAGTTAAGGGTTTTGGAGTCCTAAAGTATAACCATAATTAAATATCATTATACGGATTTTTTTCAAGTATTTCATTAATCTCTTCATCTTTCCTTTTTAAAAAATCCTCACCAAATAAAGCAAATATTTTTTTTTCTTTCTCAAAGAGTGGTCTTCGGAAATCTTTTCCTTTCTCTTGATTATTCATGGCATACTTCATAGTAATATTTGTTGATAATATATTTAAAGCATACCACAATACTTCTCGTTCGTCATTTACAACTATATCACTTCTTATCTTCCCCTTTTCTGCATAAAGAATATGATAATTTGAATTTGTACTAAAAATGTATGTTCCCTCAGCACTATTATCATCCCCTTTTTCGAAAAAAACATTACTGTATGAAATCTCATCTAGTTTATCATTAATTTCACTCATAATATATTTTTGCAGTTCATTTGTTGTTAACATAGTTTTTCACCTCTCTCTATTTATTTTGGCACTATATAGCCTTCTCTAATTAATTGTAAAATCGGCATTGGCAATTCATATTGTAATCCTCCACCTGCAGAACCTCCCCATGCTGCAATCTCTGCTTGGATAGTGTTTGGTATTTCCTTTATAACCCTAAATTCCTGATAAATATTAGGGTCAGTAGTTGGTGGCAATGCTAATTTATCTGCATTTGCACCTGTTTGTGTTACAAAGTTACTCTTATTCCCAATATTTCCATACCGCCCAAATGTATCTCCTGGTTTTAACGACATATTTACTTCTGTTCCTGGTACAGCTCCGTTATTTGGTGGATAATTTATTGTACCATCTGCTTTATACCAACTTGTTTCACTTCCACCCTCACAAATAATACTTCTTTCAGACTCCACCCGTCCTTTGCTAGTAGACATACCCCTATTCTTTCCATCTGCCTTTGACGATGACTTTCCACCCTCAAAAACTGACCGCAAAACAAATGATGTTATTGCACACTCTGCCCAGGTCTTGGCTACATCTCCGCCTGTTATTGCTTTATCATATTTGTTTTCATGATATATGTATGTAGCTGTACCTATTGTTGCATCCCCAACAGCATTTATTACTCTGGCAGCAAAAACATTACCGACCGTCATCTCTGCACCAGTCATCATGGCTGCTGTTCCTGCGCCAAACATTCCACAAAGAGCACCTATTATTGCGCCCTCTTCAACGCCACTTGCAAATCCATCAAAAAACGACTTTCCTGCTTTCACTGATGCAGCGCCATTCATTATACCAGATATTGCTGATCCCACGAGGGCAGATGTCGCTATAGACTGTGTTACCGTGGCGGCCGCCGCCCCTAGTACAGCAGGGCAGACTATCGCCACTGCAGCAGTAACCACAAGCACGCCTATGCCTATAGCCAGCTTTCCTTCACTGGTCTCATACCATGGAGTTTCAGCATATAGGTTGCATAGAGTCTGTCCAGATGCCTCGAATTTTTCATTACATTCTTTATACAGATCGTATGCCTCATCCAGAACCTTCTTCAGAGTCCCAAGCCGATCATATTCGTCTACCAGTTGAGCACGATATCTGTCCAGGGATGATATATCCAGGGATTCCGCCATCTTGCTTATGTATATTATGTCTCTCTGACGTCTAATATCATCAATATACTGTCCAAGTGTATCATATATCTTCGACAGCCTGTATGGTTCATCTTCAAGCCTGCCAAGGTCTACATACAAAAGAACTCCTCTATTTTCCATTATTTCCCTCATTCAAGTATTTGTCAACAAATTCAAACTCTTCCGGGTCCTGAAATCCAACAAAATATACCCGTTCTATCTGGTCATGGTCAAACATATATGTCTGTTTTGTAGATATATTTCCCTCTGGATACAGGCATCCTATATAATCCCTTACGCTATCTGAATCCTCTGCCTTCTGCAATCTTCCATATATCATCAACCTTTTATTTGCGTTCTTTAATAACACAACCGAACCGATCGGCAGATATTTCTTAAATTCAATCATAATAACCTCCTCAATCTCAAAATGCCATCTCTGATGGCTATCAGAGATGGCACTTCTTTCCTACGAAATAATATTTGCTGCAAGCGATTCCGTTGCCGCTGCATTCTTTTTCTCTGTTGTCGTATATTCTTTAGCAAGTTCTGTAAGATTATTTACATGTTCATTAATCATTCGGCCCATGGTATCCATATCCGTCTGCAGTTTTCTAAATTTGTTTATATACGATGCAGACGCATCTCCTGTCCATGATGATGAAAGTCCAGTGACATCATTCATCATATCATCTGTCAACGATTTCGTCTGAGTCATAACTGATTTAAAATCAGCAGCCTTAGCCTCCAATTCCGCCGGGGTGACTTTCAAATTCATATCTGACATATCTGTATTTTCCTCCCTTTAATACTTTCTCTGAGCCACTGTATTTGCATTTGTGGCTTCTGTAGTTTCATAATTAGCTATTATATTGTCCAGCGCTGAACAATACTGTTCTATCAGATTACTAAAATTTGTCATCTGTGAAACATCACTCTCAACTGCAGAGCTGAAAGCTTTTTTCGCGCTACCATCCCATGTACTGTTCAGAGCCTCCTTACTGTCTCTGAGCTTGGTTATCTGCTTCTTAAGAGACTGATTTTTCGAGCGAAGCTCTGTTGTTCTTTTCGTCATCTCTGACGATGTTACTGAAAATGCTCCCATACTTGATCCTTCCTTCTATTATTGATTTTGGTATATATTTGAAGCCTCCCGGCTCATACCCACGCCTAAATTTTCAAGTGCTATACATGTATTGGATATGTCATTGTATACACTTTCGAGTTTTCCAATATATTTGTCACTTGCATCCCCTTTCCAGTTTTTTCTTATAGTCTCGACTTCACTTCCCAAATCAGATAAAACATACTGCTTTATACTTGCTTCTGAATTCAAGTAGCCATTTATAGCCGCTGCTATTTCTGAATATTCCAAATCACTAATCTTTTTTTCCATGTGCTTACATCCCTTCAGTGAATTATGTTATCTGGTAACGATGAGGTCATATCACCATTCACAACTTCAGCAGTGATGTAGTTTCCTATAACCTCACCCAATGTATCGCCATACGAATACATATTCTCCATAAATGCCTGCATAGTATCCATCTTCGATACAAGATCAGAATAAATATCTGCCCAGCCTTCACTCTCCCAATATTCCTGTATCTTGCCACAGGTTGATATGATCGTATCATACTGATTCCCCAGATCTGTTGCCCCCTTGATCAAGGTATCATGAAATGTTTCCAGTTTATTTATCGGTACTTTCACCGTCTCAACATACATACTTTCCCTCCGTTATTAAGCACCCTAGCCAATCAGAGCAATTACATTTTTTTCACAAGTCTCAAACGTATTGCATACATCAAGCAATGAGTCCACTTTCTTTTGAAGATCCTCATACATGGATTTAACTTTACTATCGCTGTTCTCAAATTTTGTATTAAATGAGTCTGCTGCAGGGCCTTTCCATTCTTTAATAAGATCTTGATAATCATTCTGGATGTTTCGTCTGTCAATTGTGCTTTGATCCAGACAGTCCTGTATAATCACAAGATCTGTGTGCAGCTTCCTTGTATCGACATTTATCTTATCCGACATAATCTTTCTCCATTCAATTATTTTGTATTTTTAGTATTACATCTTTTAAACCGTTTTGCCAACAATGGTTTTGTTTTTCTAAATTTATTTGTTTATATTTTTGTAACTAACAGCCACATTTTGACAAAATTTGTTTATTAATGTCAAAAGCATTATTGATTTTCTGATATTTTAGTATAAAATAATATTAGTTCATATTGAAATTGTATTAAAAGGAGAATGAAAATGAACACCAACTCAGCCAACTCAGCATATGAAAAAAACGAAAAAACTGTAGATAAGTATATTAAAGCTATTAAAAAAGAGTTTCCAATATACAGAAAGGGGGAAAAGAGATATTTAAAGATGCTGCGTAGTTCTATGTATGATTACGCAGTAAGTTTTGAAGGCGAGTTGATCACAGTATCACATCTGTCTAAAAAGTTTGGAAGTCCCAAGGATTGTGCCAATACATATATTGAATATTTAGGCACAGATACTATATGCCACAACATGAACGGAAAGAAATATGGAAAATATATTTTCATTACCGCGCTTTCTGTTATACTGGGTTTTGCAATATGTATATCAGTTATGTTGTATAAGGAATGGCAGATATCCAGACGTAGTGATATTGCATCAACTACTATTGTCATTCAAGAGGGTGTAACGCCAGATGATTTATCTGATAAATCACGGATAGATTCTGCTGAAGACGCACAATTAAATAATAGCTCGGAAACTCAGAATAATGATAATAACAATAATACTGATACGGAGGAATAAATATGAATAAAAAATTACGTAGATTATTAGCTATATGTTGTATGATCTTCATCTGTTTGTCTACAATAAACGTTCCAACTGTTAAGGCCGCAGAAGAAGATACGAGCGATGACTCTCTTACATTTGTGGAAGTTATCGAGGAAATGCCATCTCAGCCATCTCTGAGTAGAGCCACAAAAACCAAAAGTGCTTCCAAAACTATATACTGCAATGATTCTAACGGAAACGTTCTCTGGAGTCTTCAGATTGCAGCAACATTCCGTTATACAGGTTCTTCCAGCACATGCACATCCGCTAAAGCTGTAGCAACTTCTAATAGCTCATACTGGAAGGTAGCCACACCTTCTTGTTCAAGATCTGGCAACAAAGCAACTGCTAGTACAGTTGGGAAAAAGTACTCCTCAAAAGGCGTACTGCTTCAGACAGTTACTAAATCAGTTACTATATCATGTTCAGCTAACGGAACCATTTCCTAGTTAGTTATACAAGATAAAGAACAAGGCCACATACCACACGAAATATCTTACAGATTTTTCATATGGTATGTGGCTTTATTTTATCTGTACCGGCCAGACACCCCTGCTAATGCAGATCTTATAACCAGCTCCAACGCAGTAGCAACAACGTACAATGCTATGCATATTACCAACTTCACGCCCGTAGAAAGCTTCTCACTTTTAGCAACCATAAACGTCACAACTGCCGCAGTTCCGAGCAGCAAGCCTCCAATAGCACCGCCAACGGCACCACCCATTATCCCCCAATAGTCTATAAAATATAATACATAAAATACTACTGTCCAGGCAGGAGCTTTTTGATTAGCTCCTGCACCATCTGGATATGTTCCCAGATCCATTCCATCCATAATGAGACTGATACCACTCACTGCGCTTATAACCAGATTCAGTTCTTTTCCTGCTAACGGAACTGTATAGTTCAACTGTTTATCTTTTCTTAAGGTGCCTGTTCTCTCCAGTGATCTGAGTTTGAATGCCTCACCACCATTAATAAATATACTTCCTTTCATGTACTCCACCAGATATTGAACACCATCTATCTGTACATTCCAACCATATTTCTTTGTATCTGCCATTGTTTTAGCTCTCCCTTTTCCATTAAATTATTTCTCATTTTGTTTTTTATAAATTTCGGATGCCTGCTCACTCATACTCATTGCCATATTATATGCTGCGGTATTTGTGTCACTAATTGCATTGTATAGCAGCTCAAGTTTACCTACGAATAAGGTCTCCGCTTCGCCCTTCCAATTCTTGTTAAAGCTTTCTGCCGATTGAAATAAACTATCTAGAATATATTGACTTATATTATTTCGGATTCCCAATATACCATTTATAGCAGACTCTATTTGAGCATACTCATAATCTGTTATTTTTTCCAACACAAATCACCTCCCCGCAATGTTTTTATTTTCACTCTTCATGTACTTTATATATTTATCAAATTTTTGCTCTGATAATTTATCAAATACCACCGGCATACATGAACCATCTGACATAGAATAGACTCCTGAAAATTCCGATGAATCAACAAGTGCATATTCAACATTCCCCGGAAGCTTCTCTATACAATCCTCCACCAAAATAAATGTAAATGCACAGACACACAGATCATCACGCAGTGCTTCCACAATTCTATGATTTTCCAATAAAGCCATATCATCTATAAACACTATGTACCGCGGTTTCATATTTTCTACGCCGACTCCATTCAAAGCCTTTCTTTCCTCGATTGCCTGTGCCAGCATGTCTAATACTTTTCCTCTTTTTTCAGGAGTGCCTGCTACAAGACTAATGCCCGTCTCCATCTGAGTTCTCGTGAACGACTCATATTTATTCCACCCCTTACTATTAACACTATCATACACAAATGCAACCTTAAGATCCTCCGGCACTTCACTTACCAAAATCTGCGTAGACAATGCCCTAACTATATCGTATGCCTTCCTCTTGTCACCGTGTCCTACTACGCCAAGTAATCCCACCTCGTCCAGACTTATCGCTTTAGGGATATCATGTATTATTCCGTATTCCTCTTTGAGTTTTTTATAGGTTCTCTTTAATTTAATATTCTGTGGTGTATTTACCATATTGGGAAGTATGATATGCTCTGATATATCCAGATCACCTGTTCCTAGTCTATATGTAAGCATTACATCTCCCTGATTACGAATCTTTTTCTCTCCCCTCATAATTCTAGCTATCAAATTTTCAGCAGGTACGAATTTTTCATTCATCCACCCCAAAACAGCTTCTCTGTAAAAAATTATCTGTTTGCTAATACCCTCTATATATTTTGTTCTCTGTCTTTTTATTTCCTTTCTGGGAATTTTTTCTTCTTTTCTGATGCGAATATCAATGCGTAGGATTCCCCAGGCTACAATTATTCCTTCAACCGCTGCTGCCAAAGCCTTAACAAACATATTTAGCGTATAGCCCCCCAACGGTCTTCCTGTTTTCGGATTAAAATGTACGTAATAGCCACGCAAGCATAACACAGCAAAAGCCATTAACATCATTGTTATAATCCCTATGTCTCTCTTTACATCATTGCTATATCTATTGAATTTGGGAATATCCTGTAATTTTAGATCACTCTCAACGCCCGAAAATTTTGTAAAAACCTTATTATTCATATTTTCTTTAAACATTACTCACCTGATAAATCTGATTTCAACATCACTATCTAATGCACATTTTACTTTCGTATACAGTTTTTTTAAATCACTATTTGCTATACGTCGTCCCCTCGCATCAATAACTATTGTCTGCTTTGTTCCTTCCGGTAAATTATCTTTCATTTTCTGACTTCTGATCGTAACGTCTTTGATAAGCCTTGCCCTTCCACTTTCATTTTGAATATTATAACTTCTGACATCAATGCAACTTCCATCCTTATACAAAGTCGGACTTATGCTTCCCTGAGTATTACGTATTGCTTTTTCCCCATTCAAAAAAGTCTGATTCTGTTTATATCCTTCACTTTTACTTGTAATTTCTCGAACACTTTTCTCTTTTGATGCAATTTTACCAATTTCACTTTCTTTATTTCCATTAGTTTTCATTTTTGATTTTGACGTTTTCAAAGCTTCTACACCATTTACAAATGAATCTGTATACATCTGCTCCTCTAAAGATTCAAGCACTTGGCCATTATAATATTTCACAGATTCTTCAAACGAAACATTTCTACAATGTGATTTTTCCCTATCACTATATAATGCCGTCGATATAGCCGAATTACCTCCAATCACTGCCAAATTAACAGCATTTACATACCCTGTTATTTTATATGGGGTTAAAAAGGCCGCAGTATTTGTCATTGTCTTTGCGCATCTAACTACAATTGCAGCCTCACCCACCCCTTGCAATGCACCATTTAACATTCCTTCTTTAGCTCCCCACATATAGCTATCAGCAAAAGCTGCCATTGGATCAGTTCCATTTTGACATGCCTCTAAGCATGCCTCCTCTGCTGATATCATCGCATTTGACGCAGAATAAAACGCCATATCTGCCGTTACTGTCTCTATCATAGTTGCTGCTGTTGTACTTGTCATTGTGCCAGTAGACATCGCTGCAGCAGTAACCTCTGGTGCTACAATAGCAATCACCAGCAATCCCACTATTATGCTCGTTCCAATGACTATCTTTCCTTCATTTGTCTTTGTCCACGGGGTAATTGCATATTGATTTCCAAGATCTATACCCATCTGAGTATATGTATCATTACACGTCTTATACTCTTTGTATATATCTTGCAAAGCTTTTGAAAACTTGTTCAACCGATCAGCTTCTTCCACAAACTCATCATAAGTTCTTATAAGTGCTGGCATGTCATATAACTCATCTGCCATTTTGCTGTATCGTATAATATCCATCTGCCTTTTATACATATCTATGTAATCCCCAAAGTTTTTACTGACGTTATTAAATTGTTCTACTTCGTCCTCCAGCTTCTCAAGATGTACATATAGTTCTATACCAGTGCCGTCCATCATTTACCCCTTAATATTACTTTTTAACCCAATATTCCTTTTAGTTAATTACGTCTCCCGACAAAGATTCTCCAATATCCACATTAATTGCTTCCACAGCATCATAGCTTTCTGTAATATTTACAATATCCTTATAGTAATTAGTCATATCGTCTACGATCTCATTCATACGATCTGATTTGTCTGCCATATCTTCATAAATCTCTGTCCATCCATCACTTTCCCAATAACCATTTATTTTGTTGCACGTTTCTATAATACTTCCAAATCGTACAAGCATATCCGCATAGTTCTGCGCAAATAGTTTTTCAAATAGCAACATTTGCCTTAATGGCACCACTATTATTTCTGTATCGCTTTTCACATAACCATTCCTTCCTGAATTTTGCTCGATCAGAGTTCCTGAATCCTATCCAATACAGAAGCTTCACACTTCTCAAACAATTTACACATGTCATAAACGCCATCTATCTTATCCTTAAGATCACTATATAAAGCCTTCATATTGGTCATAGCATTTCGAAATCCTTCATCATAAGTTTTTGCGGCCGGCCCGCTCCACTGTGACGCAAGTTCTTCATATCCACACTGAATAACAAGTCTTTCGCGCATACTCGCATCAATATCGTCCTTCAACGCCTTTATATCCGCATGTAACTGTTTTGTATTAATATTTATTTTTGTCGCCATACTCATCCTCTCCATTTATGTTATATACAGTATCTTACTTTTGGATATAGTTGTCAATATGTATTTAGATAATCTATTTTATGTTGATCAGTATTTATTGTCATCGTTTTTTGCATACAAAAAGCCCCACACCCTACGCAATATCCTGAAGATATCTCATAGTGGTGTGGGGCTTTTGTGTGACTGATGCTCAGGTCAACCGGCTTTTATACGTAGCTTGTTGTGTTGATCTTTACACCAGGGCCCATTGTTGAAGCAATTACAACGCTCTTAAGGTACTGACCCTTAGCAGCAGCTGGCTTTGCCTTAACAATAGCATTTATTAAAGTCTGGAAATTCTCGTTTAACTGTTCCTCTGTGAAAGAAACTTTTCCCACTGGCACATGGATAATGTTGGCTTTGTCAAGTCTGTACTCTATCTTACCAGCTTTGATATCTGAGATAGCCTTAGCTACATCCATAGTAACTGTTCCAGCCTTAGGGTTTGGCATGAGACCCTTTGGTCCAAGTACACGACCAAGACGTCCTACAACGCCCATCATGTCAGGTGTTGCAACAACAACGTCGAAGTCTAACCATCCCTCGTTCTGGATCTTTGGCACGAGCTCGTCTCCACCAGCGTAATCAGCGCCTGCTGCAAGAGCCTCGTCAACCTTTGCACCCTTAGCAAATACGAGAACCTTAACAGTCTTACCTGTTCCGTGTGGAAGAACTACGGCACCACGAACCTGCTGATCAGCGTGACGTCCATCAACACCGAGTCTGAGGTGTGCCTCTACTGTCTCATCAAACTTAGCTGAAGCCATCTTCTTAACTAAAGCAACTGCCTCAGTTGCCTCGTAAGCAGCGGTCTTATCATAGAGCTTGCTTGCATCTACATATTTCTTACTTTTTATCATTATTATAAACCTCCTGTGGTCATATCGGGAGCGACCCTCCCACTAAATATCTGTATTACTCTTCAACTGTAACGCCCATTGAACGAGCTGTTCCAGCGATCATGCTCATAGCTGACTCAAGGCTTGCAGCGTTCAGATCCTTCATCTTAAGTTCAGCGATCTCCTGAACCTTAGCCTTAGAAATTGTTGCAACCTTAGTCTTCTTTGAGTTTGCAGAACCTGACTTGATGTTACATGCCTTCTTGATAAGAAGTGATGCAGGTGGAGTCTTTGTAATGAAGCTGAAGCTCTTATCCTGGTATACTGTGATAACAACAGGAATGATCATGTCACCCTCATTAGCTGTTCTTGCATTGAATTCCTTTGTGAAAGCAACGATATTTACACCGTGCTGACCAAGAGCTGGTCCAACAGGTGGTGCAGGAGTTGCCTTTCCTGCAGGTATCTGTAATTTGATGTATCCTTCTACTTTCTTTGCCATTTTAGCATTCCTCCAAAATACTGTGGTACAATCCACTTGATAATTACAACTTCTTGATATCAGCAAACGCAATATCAACAGTATTCACACGACCAAACATTTCTACTTCGATGGCTACGGTCTGTTTTGCAGTATTAATTGCCTTAATTGTTGCTACTGTGCCTTCCCAGGCACCTGAAGTAACCGTTATTGAGTCTCCCACTTCAACATCGATGACAACCTCCTCTGAGGTCTGATACAGATTGCTCAGCTCCTCATCAGTGAGTGGTACAGGCTTTCTTGGATCTGATCCGACAAATCCTGTAACTCCTCTGGTATTACGTACAACATACCATGTAACATCGTTCATGATCATGTTGATGAGAACGTAACCAGGAAGTATCTTTCTCTCGATCGACTTTGGCTTACCATTCTTAATCTCTGTGGCATCTTCAACCGGAACGACTACCTCTAAAATCTGGTCTTGTAAATTTCTGTTTTCTTTTGTTTTCTCAATATCAGCCTTTACTTTGTTTTCATATCCTGAGTAGGTATGAACAACATACCATCTTGCATTCTCTGCCTCTGACATATTCTTCACCATCCTTTACCCAACTATGAAATTCAAACCAATCTGGATCAACCAATCTACGATAGCTATGATACAGCCGAGTACGACTGAGGAAACAACTACCGCAAATGACTGTCTTGCAAGGGAGCTCTTGTCAAGCCATGTAATCTTTCTGAACTCTCCCTTTAATTCCTGAAACCAGCTTCTCTTGAGAGTATTTGACTTTTCTTCTTTACTAGATTTAGACATAACTCTATTCCTCCTTACTGGTTCAGACTATTTTGTCTCCTTGTGTACTGTATGAGCCTTGCAGAATCTACAGTACTTCTTTGTTTCCATTCTGTCTGGATGCGTTTTCTTATCCTTTGTCATATTGTAATTACGCTGTTTACAATCCTGACATGCCAATGTTATTTTAACGCGCATTTCCACTTACCTCCATTGTTATTTTAAGGCACAAAAAAAAGACCTCTTTCATCGCAAAGTCTACAATAACACAATCGACCTATGCAAGTCAAGAAGTCTTTTATATAATTTCTAGTATATTTGATCCTGTCCGTCTATCTTCCGTTTGTACTCATGTCTTTTATGACATCTATGAGATCCATGTCGGAATCTGTGAGCTTCACATTGGTACAAATGGTCTTGCCCTCTGTATCTGTGATCTTCACTTCTATTATATAGCCTTCCTTTATTCCTGTGGCAGCGGCTGCTCTGAGGAACATAGGGAACTTTGGATGATTCTGGACGAACCGCTCCCAGGCTCCTTTGATCTTAAACATCATTCCCGGATTAAATGCCATATTTATCAACCTCTCTGTAAATCTTACTTATATCAGTATTATTTCAAAAGACCTATCGCTCCGAACAATCCTATACTTCCAAGGTACATGATCACTCCTGCCATGATCACTCCCAGCATGACCATGATAACGCTTTTCTTCCAGTCAAGCTCAAGGAAGCTGGCTGCCAGTGTTCCTGTCCACGCCCCGGTTCCCGGAAGTGGTATTCCCACGAACAGCAGAAGTGCGATATACACTCCAGTGCCGGACTTTGCCATGAGCTTCTGTCCGCCGTGCTCTCCCTTCACAAGACACCATGTGAAGAATTTGCCTATGAATCTCTTGTCTTTTCCCCACTCAAGCACACGTCTTGCAAACCAGTATATAAATGGAACCGGTATCATATTGCCTATGACGCACACTATAAATGACGGTATACTCGGAAGTCCAAAGCCCACCGAATACGGTATGGCGCCTCGAAGCTCAAGTATTGGTACCATGGATATAAGAAATATAGTCAGATATTTTTTTAACATAACGATCCTCTCATTTAATTTTCAAGTCCGGCTCTAACATAGAACGGCTCTGTCACCTCTGTCACTTTCTTACCAAGCATGTTGTCTGCTCTGACCAGTGCCACCTCGATGCCAAATGAATGAGGCTTCATAAGAGGTATGAGTCCGGCAAATACAGGCTTCTCGTCTCCGTTTACCTCAAGAGCAACAAGATACTTATCCTCCTGTCCCTGCTCCTCCATCATCTGTATATACGCTCTGTCAACATTCTCTTTGTCTGCCAGATACTCTCTTGCAGCATCAAGCATCTGTATCGGCTGATACTTTGGTGTTCTGAGCTTGACTGTTGCGCCTGGCTTGATCTTGCTCTGTACAAGTCCTGTACGTGAGCGCTCTCTGTACTGACGGATAAACTCTCCTGATATAAAGCAGTTCTCAGTGAAAGGATTCATAGCTATTCCGCTTATGTTTCCATTTGAATTGAACACAAGATCCTCAAGCTGCTTATATGGAAGTATTATTCTCTGGAAGCCATCGTTAAACTGCGATGAAGCCATCGACTCATAATCTGTGAAGCATGGAAGTACCTTGTCTCCCTGCTCATTTGTCAAAAGTGAGAAGTTGATCTTCACTCCGTCCTGGAATGTAACCTTTCCATTCTCATCAGGCTTTGGCTCCTGGTCAAACTTTGCAGGAACTATAAATACTGCATGAACCACTGACTCAAAGAGCTGCTTAAGTGTATCCTTGTTCTCATTTTCTCTAACTGCGTGCATAGCCTCAACAAGCTCCACGTTCTCAATCTTTTTTCCAATGTCTTTTACGTCCATCTCGTTATCCTTTCATTAATTAATTGTGTATTATCTTTTCTCACCGTAATGCTCGTTGTAAAGCTTCACCGCTTCCTCATAGTGCTCTTCATCAGCCTTTGCCTGATCTGATCTCTTGGACAACACAAGATCCGGTCTCACATCCGGCATGCTCTGGCCTATCCTTGAGGTAAATTCCGTAAAGAACTCCTGGCCACCTGCATATGATGCCATCGGTATAGCCACCATTCCCTTTGAGGTTGCAAATATGTATCCTCTGTTCACGTGATAGAACGGCTCTACAACGCGCTCATTCTCTACTATATCATCTATCTCGTATTTTCTCCACATAAATGGTATCTTACTGAAATATATCGCCTTGTCATCCATCTTCACCGCCGATGATACCGCTATCCTGCAGAATATCGCAAGTATAGCGCTCACACAGAATGCAAGTATGACTGCAATCCTTCCCATACCTTTATTGAGACTGTCCACTCCAAATACAGCCACCACAATGAGGAACAATATGAGCAGGCTTACTATGAATACCATAGGTCCAACTGTGGAATAACCTCTCATAACTCCGTTCTTATTCTTGCGGCATTTTCCGTAGTAGCTTATTCTTGAAGGCTTCATACCGAGATCCTCTCCACACAGAGGACAATACTTCTGGTTGACCGTACAGTTTGCCGGTATTGATTTGCCGCAGTGCGGACATCTGAAGAATATGGTGTTTATAATGCCTGATATAAGCGCAAGCACTACGAACAGAATCCAGCCCATGCTTATATTTCCTGCAAATGCAAATCCAAATATACACAGCACTCCTACTATTGGCAAAGCTGTAGACAGTAACTTTGATATATAAAGCTTCATCTTTCTCCTCCAAATCTGACAGTGGCATCTACACTGTCACCATCTCTGACCTGTTAAGTATAACATAATTCATCTTTTTTTCAATATTCCAGCGAAAAGAGCTGTCTGCACAGCATTTTGCCGGATTCCGTGGCAAATATATTATCGTATGCCGTCCTTATAGTATCTGCGTCCGCCTTATCCTCATACATGTTGACGAGGAAATCGGCCTCCACCAGTATCTGATAATCCAGACCGTCTATATTCCTGTAGGTGTGGTGATGTGCCACCAGATAACATGCCCTCTCCACTGCGGCATCTTCTGCACCTGCCTCTCTGAGCAGCCGTCTTGCCTCAGGAGGTCCCTCCTGTTCCTGCAGCTTGCCATTATTATATCCATATTTCAGTTCTGCGTTCTTTATGCCTATATCGTGGGCAAGTGCTGCGATCTCCAGGACCTGCATCTCGTCGGGCTCCATGCCCTCCATCTCAGCTATCAGCTTCGCAAATGAATGAACCTTCAGGAAGTGATGTACCCGTCTGGAATCCCCGGCATAGTATTCAATCATTTTCTCTTTTACTATAGAAACCAAATCTCGTGCCATGTCATCATCCGCCTTTCTTTGTGACTCGTATCATTCTAACACCACTATTTGTGAATAGTCTATACAGTTTATAAACATTTAATCTTCCTTACGCCCGGATTTTCTGTTACTTCTATAATATATACTTCCGTAAGTTGTTTTTTATTGACTATAATAGTATAATTTTGGGTTAGAGATAAACCATCAATACAAGTGATACAAAACATTGGAGATTTTATTATGGACACACGTTCAATTGGAGTATTCGACTCAGGGCTAGGCGGAATAAGCGTTCTCCGCGACATCGTGGAGCTCATGCCCTGTGAAAATTATATATATTTTGGCGATTCGGCACACGCACCTTACGGAACAAAGACCAGAGAGGCTATTCTTGAGAGATCGGAGCAGTGTACCAATTTTCTTCTCGCAAAGGATGTGAAGGCGATTGTCATCGCCTGCAACACCGCCACAAGTGTTGCAGCCTCGACACTGAGACAGCAGTATCCTTCCATACCGATCATCGGTATTGAACCGGCTCTGAAACCTGCGGTTCTGTGGAAGGAGCACGATAAGGTAGCTGTCATGGCCACCCCTGCCACACTGGCTCTACCTAAATTTCATGAACTCATGAAACATTATTCAAAGGAGTCCGATATCTACCCGGTTCCATGTCCGGGCCTTGCGGATTATGTGGAAAAGGGAATTTTTGATGGTGAGGAGATCACAGAATTTCTGAAGGGACTGCTCGCCCCATCTCTGGAGAAGCATGTGGATGCCATCGTTCTCGGTTGCACTCATTATCCTTTTGTGGAAAAGGTTATACAGCGCATAGCCGGACCTGATGTGAAGATATTCAATGGAGCCCACGGCACCGCCCTGGAGCTTCAGAGGAGACTGCGCATCGCGGAACTCCTTACACCTTCCATAGAGAAGGGCTCTGTAGAGTTCTACAGCAGCAGCACAAACCCTGAAACCATTAAACTTTGTCACCAATTGTTTGAAGCGTAATTGACGGACGGCTCAAAACATATATCCAACATAAAAAAGTCCGTGTATGTACATGGTCAATCACGTTCTACAGCTGTCGCTTCAAGCATTTCTATATGCATGCGGCTCCGCACGCGATAAGGGCGTTTGCGTGCTATGCCTTAGCACAGAAATGCTCGAAGCTCGGCTGTATTCACTACCGATTGTCCATGTACATACACGGCTTTTTTGCTGAATATATGTTTTGAGCCTGACTACGACTTATTATTCAAAGCTGGTTCTCAGAATTGTCAAAATGCATATGGGTGATCCCAGACTTTGAGTTTCGTGCCGATATCATGTACAAGGGCGTAGGTGTAACACTCATATGCCCAGGCGACGTCCTCTGTCGGCATTCCCTCTATGGACACGAGGATGATCTCGTCGTCGGATTCACGGCCGGGCTTCTTGCCGCGGATTATCTCTCCGAATGTAGTAAGGGAATCCCTCTCGATCAATCCATCCTGCACCATATAGACGAAGTCCTCTCCCATGCAGCCTGTGTGGAGTCTATCGCCATTTTCATCATATCCAACATTATCTTCCTCTGCATAATTCTCATACATTCCGTAGTTGTCTATAACTTTTTTCAGGTCAACAATGCTCTTATGCTCCATATTGAAGGTACTTGTAGATATGACCAGCGCTCCGGGCTTGAGCCACTCTCGCTTGTACTCTGGCCACTCGCCCTCCTTGCATGAGACTGCCTCAGTTATGATGTCGGCATCCTTAAGTGCCTCCTCCATATCCTTGCACAGAACTATATTTTTTACCTGAGGATAATTTTCCTCTATGTACCCTTTCATCTTAATCGCATTTGCCGATGTCGGTGAGCTACCCTTTATCTTGATGGTGTCTATGTCAAATCTCTGTGACATGATGGCTCTGAGACTTGATCTGCAGGCATAGCAATGAATCTTCTGTCTCTTGCATTATTGACAGGGAAATTCTCTATAGGCGACTTCTTAGGGAAATATAACATAAGTCCATGGGCATCATTATACGGGCCGCCCATGAGGAAATCCCCATCCTCCATGAGTCCCATTGTCTCTTCCATCACATCAACGCATCTTCCAGGATGAAGCACTCCTGACATTTACGACCTCCGCCTCGCACACCTCATGTCCATCACGGCCAAGTGCCACACCCTTTGTTCCTTTCTCAGGAATAGGCAAGAATTCATACGGAAGTGTAACCGTTCCATAGCCATCCCCGGTATCCTCGTCCACCAGAAATATCGCCTGTCCTGAACAGCTTGCAACACACATACCACATCCTATACATGGATTCTCCGTCACCGTTGGAAGTGATGTAATATTTGCGCCTATGCTTATACATCCCTTCGGGCACGCATCCTGACACGGGTTGCACGGAATGTATGTGGTCAAATACATGCAGAGCCACAACACCAGGATTGACACAATAGGTGCTTGCGACTGCTATACCCTTGACATCCCCGGGAGCAATCCAAAGTCCAAGTATTACCGTACCAAGAACGTATTCTTCTTCGCACCATACCTTGAGGACGCCGATTGCAATTATGTACTTCAAGCAGGAAGATATCTCTCCATGACATACAAGGGCGCCCTGACCAAGACAAAGGAACTGCTGCCACAACTCTATACATACGCACAGGATCATCAGCTTGAGATTGCCAGTGACCCTGTTGAAATGTGTCATATAGATGATTATGAGACCAACGATGACAGTGAGTACATAATTGAGCTGCAGTTCATGATAAAATAACCATTTTGCCGCAGCTCATTCTGTTCTCTAAAAATGTAATTACAGATACTCACCCATGAACAGCTCCGTGTCGTATGGGGTTATCACCATTTTATCACGCTCATTCTCCACTGTGTCATTATTCAGATACAACTCAGTGTCAAACACAATGTCAGCATCCTCCCTGTTGTCCACCAGCACTCCTCTGCCCATGACATTGAGCGCGATAAGATCATAGAGATCTGGTTTCTTCACATTCACCATGGAATAGCATACCGCCGCAACTCCAGATAGATTGCTCTCCAGATTATTACCACCGATATTCGCATGGATGCCACTGAGCGACATATTCATGTCACACCAGATGAACTCCCTCTTCACACAGTCAAATATGACAGGAATGCACACCATGCTGTCCGCCGTCAGATCAAGCTTCTGTTCCACCGTCTTTGGCTCATATATCTCGCCCGAATCCACATCAGCTCTCTCCATCCATCCAAACATTGCGTGAGGCATATCCGCATAGGTCTGACAGGTAAAGCTGTACACCTGGTACACCACATACCTTGCCCCACATCTCACAACGGAATCCACGTCCACATCAAGGAACTCACTGACACCATCGCCGTCCACCGGGCCGCCATTTACAATGTCGCCCGAATGGCATGCCTTATATTTTGCAGATTTCAGATTGGTATATGACACGTGCTCCATGTAGTTCCAGTTCTCGTCAAATATAGCCGCCGACAGATCTATATCGATCCTTCCGGAATCATAGGACTCAAAATCGCATTTGTCCATATTCGTCCACCATATAAATGCCCTCACAGCATTTGTCTGCGAATCCATAGGAAGTCTTGAACCCCTGACTATGGTCTTCATCGCCTTGCTGGCGCTTCTCTGGCTGAATGGTACCACATAATTTCTGTAGTCCTCAGACAGGTACACCTTACCCATAGGCTCCCTCTGTCCATATATCTTCACAAGCGCATTTTCGCAGATCCGAACAACTTCCTGACAGTACCTCTCATCTATATCTGGCAGATTGTTTCGCTCGCTGTGGCACTTTGCAAGACTCCCCTTTGGGAAGAACACTCTTACATCCGCCTGCTCAGCTCTGTGCAGGAAATGCTCTCTCACCTGAAGCAGCACCGGTGTCGACACCTTCTCCGCCACAGACGCAAAGCTCCTTATAACAGACTCTTTATGTGCCACTCTGAGCAGTTGGTCCAGTCGCCTTGCCAGTTCACCTGGTCTCTTCACCAGTTCTGCAAGCGCACTTTCATACTCACCGTAAGCAAGGTCAAACTCAACCTTTCCCGCAAATGTCTCTATCTTCCTGTTATTTCTCAGCTTGTCAAATGCATTTATCGCCCTGTCATACTCCAGAGTGTATCTGCTGCAGTCAAACTCAGAAGGATGGATCCTCTCTCCAATCTTGATCCATCTCTCCTTATATCTCAGCATGTCCCCCTCTATATTCGGACATCCCGACAGAAGCTCCATGATCATCCTTCTCTGTCTGCGGGTAAAACTCTTATATCTCGTATTCTCCGCAAGGCTCACATCACCATCGCTCATTGCTGTGACGAGTCTCAGCACATCAGTTGCTGTCTTTATATACTTTCTGAGCCCGCTGACTCTTGCCAGAGGATTCTTCTGCAGATAGAGCGCAGAGATGTACGCAGCATTCTCCTTGTGTGGTATGTTATCAGGCAGCTTCATATTCTCAGTCTCGAATAAATATGCTATATCCTCCCTGTCAGTTCTTGATATGGATGTTCTCGACGTACAGATATTGTCAAATATCTGTCTCACATCAGCCTCACTTCCAAGCTGCAGAACTTTGACCTTCGTCTCATCAAAAAGTGGCAGTCTGTCATTTACACGCTTTCTGTGATTCTTTGGATACAGGATACCATCCGACCAGTAATGCACCATCGCATTTATATACAACTCAGAAAAATGTGCATCCATAACGCCCTTAGGGAAATCGGCATACATAGGCATATACACAACATTTGCACCTTTCAGCTTCATAAGCGCAGCTTTGAGTTCAAGATAAAATTCTGTCAGTTCATTGACGCTGTATGTTCTGAGAACGTCAAACACCTCCCTGGAAAATGTATATCCAAGTTCTTCGATGTTCTTCATAATGGTCGTTATGCAACGGTCATTTGCCACCTTTGCAGTACCAATGCCAAGTATCACTTTGTTCTTACGCCTGAGCAATATCTCGTTCATAACATTTCTCCCTATTAATGAGGAAACCGGTGGCGGTAAGCTTTTACATTTATCATCCCAATTAAGAAGGAACCACCACCATAGCCTCTTATGATCCTGTATTCAGGGCCTCAATAACTTATGAACCCAATATATCAAACCATGATCGTCAAATCAATGAACCGCTAGTTTAGAAGTCACACAGTGGGCTATCCCTCAAGCGCGACCTTCACAACCTTTTTCTTTCTGGGAAGGCAGAGCTGGAGCACCACCGCTATGGTTGCACCAACTGCAGTACCTGATGACATGAAGTAGTTCAGGAACTGAGGCATTGCGTTCATCACATCTGTAGGAATGACTATAGTTGCCACAGCAGCCACGACTGAGATTCCAACGATAAGTGATGATCTCTCATCAAGAGGCTCACTCTGTATGATCTTGATTCCATTTGATATGAGCAGGATACATACAACCGCAAATACACCATTTACGACAGGTGTCGGTATACATGATATGACGGTCATAAGCTTTGGACATACGCCGAGCACCATGAGTATCATACCACCCGCAATGATCGCCATACGGCTTCCAACCTTTGTTATCGCAAGTACTCCGGCATTTGACGAATATCCTGTCATCGGTGTTCCTCCGAACAGTGAACCGACAAGACATCCAACGCCCTCACCAATAGTAGCGCGATCTATTCTCTTATCGCTGAGATCCTCGCCTGTGATGGCACTGATCGTCACCCATGTTCCTGTTGTATCGAGAAGCACGATAAGGTAAATGAACATCATGAGTATACAGGACTTGATCTCAAACTTTGGAAGTCCAAAGTGGAAAAACTCCGGAAGCTCGAACCATGCTGCATCGTGTACAGAGCTGAAGTCCGCAGCTCCCATTGCTGCAGCAACCACGGTTCCGGCAACCAGTGCAAGTATTACTGATACCATGTGAAGTATCCTGTTATGCTTAAGCTTGTACTGAAGTATCATACATACGATGAGCACTCCTGCAGCAGTAAGACCTGATGCTACATTTGCACTTAAGTTTCCATCTGAGCTTGCGATCCCTTTGGCCGCTGTAGGTGTCAGTGATATTCCAACTATAAGTATGATGATACCACCGATAAATGGAGGTATTGCCTTTCTCACAAATTTTGAGAATCCCTTGAATATACCCAGCAATATGATCATGATCGCTCCGGGGATCAGACTTCCTATCATTGCACTGACTCCCATGGTCGCGCCTATCGTACACAGAGCTCCAAGCGGTACATATGATGGACCCTGTATGATAGGGTACTTCATGAAGAATCCCGCCTGGAGTATAGTTGCAATTCCACATGCAAAGAAACTCATCTGAAGGAAAAATGATAACTCTCCTCCGGCAAGTCCTATCGCCGCTCCAAGTATCAATGGCATGATATACAGATCCATTGACAATACATGCTGCATTCCGAGAAATGCCGCCTTGCCACAGCTTATCTTCTCATTTACGCCAACTATGAGCTGGCTGTCATTTTCTACTATCTTCTTATCTTCCATATAAATGCGCCTCCTTATCTGCTGTTATATAATCCGAATTTCCATTCTATAATTTATCTGCAAGCTGCTTTCTGAGAACCACAAGCTCGCTGTTTATTTCATCTATCAGACTTCGCTCATCTATGCCACAAGTGAACTTTCCTCCCTGATATACAACCTTTCCATTTACTATCGTTGTATCGATATTTTCCTCGGATGACGCATATACGACAGTCGCCTTTGCATCATGCATAGGTGCAGACTTCAAATGATTAGGGTCAAATATTATTAAGTCCGCATTCTTGCCGGACTCCAATGTTCCCAGCTTGTCAGCCATTCCTATTGCCTTTGCTCCCCCAGCCGTCACCATGTGTATGATATCGTCTGCGCTGATGACTGCCGCATCTCTGTGTATTCCCTTCTGTATGAGAGCCGCCAGCTTCATGCTCTCCAGCATATCCGTGCTGTTGTTGGACGCCGCACCATCTGTTCCTATAGATACATTTACCCCGGCTGCAAGGCTCTCTGGAATAGGTGGTATTCCTGAACCAAGATAGAGATTAGGTGCTGGATTGTGGCTTATCGACACTCCATATTTTGCAAATCTCTCTATGTCATGAGGTGTGAGGTTTACACAGTGGACTGCCAGGAATTTGTCTGTCAGGAATCCTATCTCCTCAAGCATATCCACTATATCCTTGCCGTAATATCTTCCGCACATCTCATTGTCGACCTCGGTCTCTTTGATGTGCATTGAATACCTAACATTCTCGCTAAGACAATACTCAAGCATCTCCTGATAGCCTTCCTTTGTGGTTGACCAAGTGACATCCGGACCTGTCCAGATCGAAAGCATATCATTTTCTTTATAAGCTTTCTTCAGTGCATCGACTTCCTTCATGGCCTTGCCAGCAGGCTCAAGGAAGCACTTCGGCATTCCGTATTCCTCTCCGGTATCCTGAAATGTTCTGATAAATACACTACGGATACCAGTTGATACCATTCCATCTATACAGGAATGAGCCAGTTCAGAATCCTGATTGGTGTAGAAGAACTCACTCATGGTCGTACATCCACTCTTTATTGCCTCCATACATGCAAGCTGTGCTGCCAGCTCATGCTGATGTGGTGTCATATACTGTCCATATGGGAGTGCTGAAAGATTCAACCACTCTATCAATCTGTGATCAGCTCCAAGACCTTTCAGGAAAGACTGGAATATATGTATATGTGTATCTATAAATCCCGGAAATACCACCTTGCCCTCGGCATCTATCACACGTCCGGCGCCCTCACATTCCTGAAGCTCCTCCGGTGTCAGCTCATTCATTTCCTTTATCAGAGTTATCTTCTCTCCCTCTATTCCTATGATTCCCTTCGCATACACTTTTCTGTCCTCATCCATTGTGTGTATCTGCGCATTTTTGATTATCAGATCATAACTCTTCATAGCTCATTCCTCCTGACTTTGAATATCCACTAAAAAAGGAGTCCTTCCCCGGCAGTGTGTGTTAAAATGTTCCACACAAACTACTTTTGAAAAGACTCCTTTGTCCTGTTCTAAATCTTCTGTATTACATTTTCATTTTCCGCGGTATAAACAAAAAAAGAACCATACAGCTATCTGTTTTGGTGTTAAGGAAAACAGATAAAACTTTTGGTTCCTGATGGCTCGTATCTTAGCACTATCCCGTCAAATGGTCAATACTCATAACCTCTGTTGTTATATTTTTATTTTTTTAAAGGACTTTACCTTAATATCTTATGTTTATGCCATTTTTGCTTAATATTTTAAGGTAAAGAAAAAAGCCTGAACCCCTTGATTTTCCTTAGGTTTCAGGCTTTTAATTTAATGCCGGCGACCGGAATCGAACCGGTACGGGAGATTAGTCCCGCAGGATTTTAAGTCCTGTGCGTCTGCCAGTTCCGCCACGCCGGCATTCTACACCTTATTAAAAGGTTTAGAAAATGGGACCTATAGGGCTCGAACCTATGACCCTCTGCTTGTAAGGCAGATGCTCTCCCAGC